>OLFV01000184.1_pt1 | contig 76527 bp, 57 predicted proteins | sample 1605551 | NCBI WGS metagenome assembly OLFV01 (sample SAMEA3888922, study PRJEB22519) | human gut metagenome | biome: human gut; feature: human-associated habitat; material: faeces | place: Denmark | collected 2011
ATAGCTCGGAAACTCGGAATTGGAGCTAAATGATAGATTGAGCAAATGGTTGTCGGTGACGTTCCACAAAGCATTGAGCGTAGGATATACGCGCCATTTGTCCCATACGGGCGAGTGATATTGCTCGGCAGCAACAGATGCTTCAAGACTAATAGACTTGTTTATCTGCTTGCTGAAGCCAGCATATATGTTCCATATCCGTTCATTATTGTCCACGCTGCTTGTTCCATCAGGCAGGATGGTTCCATCCTTATCTATTGTGGTCTGATAACTCTTGTTGCTTGTGAATTGCCCTTTCACACCATACGACAATCCCCAACCATTTGCCAAAGAATGGGTTTGGTCGGCTGTGAACATCCATTTGTTGATGGTCTGCTTGCTGCCGCTTGTCAGATTGCGTTCAGTTTCATTTTTGTTTTCTGTAGTCATCGTACCATCGAGGGCTTGTTGCTGAGGCGTGCGATAGTAGGTGTACGAACCGCTAAGGGTTAGTCCGAAAGGATGCGCGTAGTTAACGTCTACATTGTGCAGATATTCATGACTGTCATGATGCATTCCGCTGATGCTTGAACCTGTCGTATGGCTGTTTGAACTTGTCTTGTCCCATTGTCCAGTATAGGCTACGTCAAGACGATGGTTCTTGCTAAAGGTATAATTCATACCCAGTCGGTAGTCGTGTGTAATGCCAAACGACTTCTGCCCGGTTTCGTCATTATAGTGTATACGATTGTTGCCAAGTGGATGATTGGCTATGCGTGAAGACTCGCCGTATGAATTGCCGTTAACTAATTTGTACTGTGCATCCAGCCCGAACTTGCCTCTTTGCATGGAAAGATATAAATCGCCAAACTCATTGGCGTATTTGTTTTGCCGCATGCCACCAATGATTTGTCCCGAAAGCTGATTGGTACCGGCATAGTCTTTCGTTACTATGTTGATAGCCATGCCACGCACATGATAGCGAGCAGGGGCAGACAGCATCACCTCGGCTTTTGACAACTGTGCGGCTGGCATTGCCTTCAGACGCTCTGTCAGTTGTTCCTGCGTCAATGTGGTGGCTTGTCCGTTGATAATCAATGTCACCTCATTGCCTGAGAAAGATATGCTGCCTGTAGCATCGCTTACACCCGGTATGCGTGTCAATGCCTCATAAGCATTGTCGGCAGGCAACTGCTTCATCAGCAACGGCATATTGTACGACAGCATACCACGCTCTGCCTTGACAATAGGGCGCGATCCCTTTACCATCACTTCAGGAATATTGTGCATCATGGTTTCCATGGTGAGCGAATCCTTCTGTGCATTGTCTTGTGCGTTGGCAGTTATGGCAGCCGCAACAAGAAGACCTGTATGTAATAATCTGTTCATTTTAAATCGCTTTGTGTTACATTTCTTCGCAAAAGTAACTAAAATCTAAAAAAAACGAACAAATGTCAGATATATTTTGTGAAATGTACATTTTGTTGTTGTGAACAAAGTTCTTCTTCTTTTATGTATTCTGTTATTCTCATATATGAAATTTGCTATTGCGACAAAAAATCATTAAATTTGTCGCAAAATCTGCGACGTTATTTTAAGTATAATGTCGCATTTAACAAAAAACGCTCTATGTATAATACTGCACCGTCGCATTACGTTGACTCTGTCGTATCGGTTATGCTCGATGCTGTAAACAATTATGACCAACCATTGACTAAAGAGAAACTTTGTGCATGGCAAGCGTCATTCTTTCCGACCGGTTTCAGTGAGGGTTCACAAATAGAAGTAGGTAGGTATCGTACAAACGAGGAACATATTGTTTCGGGTATGTTTGGCAGAGAGAGGGTGCACTATATAGCTCCGTCACCAGAACGTTTGGAGAAAGAAATGGCGGCATTTATTGAATGGTTCAACAAGAATGAGAACATAAGTTCTGTAATACGTTCTGCAATAGCCCATTTCTGGTTTGTCAGCATTCATCCTTTTGAGGATGGTAACGGACGACTTGCACGAATTATTTCTGACATGTTATTGGCTCGTGCTGACAGAAGTGAGTTCCTTTTCTATAATATTTCTTCACAGATAAACAAGGACAAAAATCACTACTACGATATATTGGAGAAAATCCAACATGGTGATGGCGATATAACAGAATGGATTTCATGGTATGCCAATACTCTGTCCACTGCACTCGATGAAGCAGAAACCATAGTTACTACGATTCTGAACAAAAGTTTCTTCTGGCAGAAGGCGTCATCTGTTGCATTTAGTCAAAGACAAACTGATATCCTCAATCTCTTTCTTGACGGTTATGAAGCTAAAATAACTTCGAAAACATGGGCATCATTGGCGAAATGTTCAAAGGATACTGCAATACGCGATATTCAAGACCTTATTGAAAAAGGCATCTTACGCGAGGATATACCAGGAGCCAAGCGTCCGAGCTATTCCATCGTATACGACCCTGACGATATAACAGTATTCTTCTCTGACATTAACATAACAGAAAACAATAATGCTATATATCTGACAGCATTGTATAAGGGCAAACAACAGGTACGTGAACGGATTTTGCCCTTAGATGCAGAGCGCTTCAAGAAGGGTGATTTGCCATTGGAAAATCTGCTTGCCAAGTATTGCTCATATATAAAAATGAGTTAATGATGAAAATATAGCATATTTCCCAAAATAACATAATCGGTCAAGCAAAGGCTAATCAATGAATGATAGCTTTTTGCTTGACCGATATTGTTTTAAGTTTCTCTATAAACGCAAGAAACGTTGTCTTCTTATTGCTTAGTGTCCCATGCGTGAGGTATCCACTTCCTTTGCAATCGTGACACTAATGTCTGGTTCGTGATATAATGAAATGCTGCGTGTCTTGAAATGGTCGTATCATGCCATGATATGACCGTATTGTGCCTTGAAACGATTGTATCATGCCTTGATACGAAGGTTTTTACTGGATGCTTCTAATGTCGATTTGGGTTTATCGGGCGAGCTGTGAATGTAGCAAATGTTTGACAAAAAAAAGAGCCGCACTGCATTCTCTGCGGCGCGGCTTTAAATTAATAGTAAAGTGATGACTATCAGTTTTTTTATTCTTTGAGAAGGTATTATTAGGTGATTGTTTAAAGGTATGGTTGTCGCCCGTTCCATCTCTTACGAGAATGGTCTTGGCGTGTTGTGTCTGTATGGTTTAAATTGGTCGTTATGTTGTGATGATAATTTTCGACTACAAAGATAGTTCCATTTTTTCGGATACCAAAACTTTTGTAAAAGAAATGTTTGAAAAAACTTAATTTTAACATTCTAAGCTTTTATTTCCTGCATGTTTTATGGCTGAATATGTGGTTTTTTGTTAAGTTTCTCCATTTCCACTTCTTTCACTTTGCGGAACAAATCGGATGCGAAAACGAGGTCGTTGAGGTTCTCGTTTGTGGCTCCCATTACGTCGTCTTTGGTGCCCTGCCATTCCTTGCGACCCTTGTAAATGAACAGTATGTTTTCGCCGATGCCCATCACCGAGTTCATGTCGTGGGTGTTGATGATGGTTGTGATGTCGTATTCCTTGGTGATTGACGAGAGCAACTCGTCGATGACGAGTGATGTACGAGGGTCGAGACCCGAGTTGGGTTCGTCGCAGAATAGATATTTGGGGTTGAGCACGATGGCACGCGCTATGGCTACACGCTTCTGCATACCTCCCGATATCTCGCCCGGAAACTTCTGCTGTGCGTCGATAAGGTTGACGCGGTCGAGACATTCCTGAGCGCGGCGGACACGTTCGCGATAGTTCATCGTCGAGAACATGTCGAGCGGGAACATTACGTTCTCCAACACCGAGAGTGAGTCAAAAAGGGCAGCGCTCTGGAAAATCATTCCCATCTCGCGGCGCATCTGCACCTTTACGTCCTTACTCATTGCCACGAAGTTGCGGTTGTCGTACAATACCTCGCCGCTTGTTGGCGTCAGCAGTCCCACAAGGTTCTTCATAAGCACCGTTTTGCCGCTTCCGCTCTGTCCGATTATGAGGTTTGTCTTGCCGTCTTCAAACACAGCGTTGATGTCCTTGAGCACTTCCTTGTCGCCGAACGACTTATATAGATGTTTTACTTCAATCATAGTGAGTTGTGATGTTGTTATGTTGAGGTGTTGGGGAAGGGATGTTGAGGTGTTGGGGTGACGTTTTTAACTTAGCAACTGTGTGAGGAACACGTCCGAGAACAGTATCAGTACGCTTGAGTTGACCACAGCGTTGGTGCTGGCCTTGCCCACTTCTACCGATCCGCCCTCAACAGTGTATCCGAAATAGCTCGACACGCTCGATATGATGAATGCGAAGACAAGACTCTTGATGATACTCATCCACATAAACCATGAGTTGAACTGGTGTTGCAGTCCGAGCGTAAGGTCTTCGGGCGAGAGGATGTGTCCTATATAAGCCGTGCCGTAGGCTCCGAGAATGCCAGTGGCAGAAGAGAAGATTACGAGGAATGGCATGATTGTGACCAGTCCGAGAATCTTCGGCAGAATGAGATAGTTGGCTGAGTTGACACCCATGATGTCGAGGGCGTCAATCTGCTGCGTTACGCGCATGGTGCCCAGCTCCGAAGCGATGTTGGAGCCTACCTTGCCCGCCAGTATAAGACACATGATACTTGACGAGAACTCAAGCAACAGAATCTCACGCGTGGTGTAGCCCGACACCCATCTTGGCATCCAAGGGCTCTGGATGTTGAGCTTCATCTGGATGCAGATAACCGCACCGATGAAGAACGAGATGAGCAGCACGATGCCTATAGAGTCAATGCCAAGCGACGACATTTCCTTGATGTACTGCTTGAAGAACATGCGCATGCGCTCGGGGCGTGCCATTGAGCGGCCCATCAGCATGAGATAACGTCCGAGCGTGTTTAAGTATTTCAATATCAACATAATTATGGTTGTGCTTTATTTATATTGAATGCAAAAGTAGCAATAAAAAGACAAAAACTATTCATAAGATTTAAGTTTTTGTGTTTTATTTGGGGGAAATGATATTTTGTTTTACCTTTGTATCGGTTTTATATATGATAAATATGAATGATAAAATAGAAGATATGGTAGCAAATGCCGACACTAAGCCCCACTGTATGGTGTTACGCACCGAGGGACTTGTAAAGCGTTACGGCAAGCGTACCGTTGTCAATGATGTGTCGATAAATGTACGCCAAGGTGAGATTGTTGGACTTCTGGGTCCGAACGGTGCCGGCAAGACAACGTCGTTCTACATGACTACAGGACTCATCGTGCCCAACGACGGACACATCTACCTTGACAACAAGGACATTACCGACTTCCCCGTGTATAAGCGTGCACGCGCCGGCATCGGATACCTGCCTCAGGAGGCGAGCGTATTCCGCAAGCTGAGTGTTGAAGACAATATTATGTCGGTGCTTGAGATGACCAAGCTCACACGCCAGCAGCAGCTCGAGAAGTTGGAGGAGCTTATTGCCGACTTCAATCTTGGCAAGGTGCGCAAGAACCTTGGCGACCAGTTGTCGGGTGGCGAACGTCGACGCACCGAGATTGCGCGTTGTCTGGCCATCGACCCTAAGTTCATCATGCTCGACGAGCCGTTTGCCGGTGTCGACCCGATTGCGGTTGAGGAGATACAGCATGTGGTGTGGCGACTGAAATACCGCAACATCGGTATCCTCATCACCGACCACAACGTGCAGGAGACACTGACCATCACAGACCGTGCCTACCTGTTGTTTGAGGGTAGAATTCTGTTTCAGGGCAAGCCAGAAGAACTCGCCGAGAACGAGGTGGTACGCGAGAAATATCTCGGTTCGACATTTGTGTTGCGCAAGAAGGATTTCCAGCTTATCGACGAGCAGAAGCGTAAGCGTGAGCAGGATCGTGAACTGAACGACTAATACACTGATAGGCACATATAAGAGAAGTTATTGATATATGAAATACTTACTTGTATCCGACATACACGGATGTCTGCCCACGCTTCAACGTGTGCTCGACTTCTACGACCGCGAGCAGTATGACATGCTGCTCATTCTTGGCGACATACTCAACTACGGACCGCGCAACCGCATTCCTGAAGGCATCGACCCGAAGGGCATCGTTGAGCTGCTAAATAAGAGAAAGGACAGTATCGTTGCCGTGCGTGGCAACTGCGACGCTGAGGTTGACCAGATGCTGCTCGAATTTCCAATCATGGCTGACTATGCCTTGATTGTAGATGGCGGCAGACGCATGTTCATCACTCACGGACATGTATACAACGAGCAGAACCGTCCGGCTCTCGCACACGACATATTCGTGTACGGCCATACCCACTTGTGGAAACTTGAGGCTGCCGAAAACGACGGCATAGTGTGCAACCTTGGTTCGATAACCTTCCCAAAGGGAGGCAACGAACCCACATTCGCCACATACGACGATGGCAAAATGCGCATACGACGTATGGACGGCAGCGTAATAAAGGAATTGTAGAAATTTTTGGAGCCTTCGGTGCACTTGATGCATCGAAGGCTTTTTTTATATATTCCGGCTTGAGGCAGAGTTGATATCAAGCAAATAATAAACAAAAAATGGGTTAAAATGTTGTTTGACAACATCTTAACCCATTTTAAGTCGGGATGACTGGACTCGAACCAGCGACCTCACGCCCCCCAGACGCGTGCGCTAACCAACTGCGCTACATCCCGAACTTCTTGTAAGCGGGTGCAAAGATACACACTTATTATGAAACAGCCAAATAAAATGCCGACAATTTTGGCAAATAAATTAAAATACTTATCTTTGCATTATAATATAATAAGGTATTGCCAGCAATGCTGACATAATAAATAAACGGTAAATATATATGCAATACAGACTCAAGGCACCTGAAAGTTTCAACGCCACAATAAAACTCCCCGCATCAAAGAGCATCAGCAACCGTGCGCTCATTATACACGCTCTGTCGAACAGCGATGTGCTGCCGCAGAACCTTTCGGTGTGCGACGACACCGAAGTGGTGGTGAACGCCTTGATGAACAATCCCGACGTCATAGACATTAAGGCGGCAGGCACAGCCATGCGCTTCATGTCAGCTTATCTGTCGGTTACGCCAGGCGAGCATGTCATCACCGGAACCGAACGCATGAAAAACCGTCCGATAGGTATTCTTGTAGACGCACTGCGCTATCTTGGTGCCGACATTGAATATGTAGCCAACGAGGGCTATCCACCGCTCCGCATCAAGGGATATCCGCTTGAAGGTGGCTATCTGGAGATTCCGGGCAACGTCAGCTCGCAATATATCTCGGCGCTGCTCATGATTGGTCCGGTGCTTAAGAACGGACTGGAGTTGCGCATGACGGGCGGAATCATTTCGCGTCCGTACATCGACCTCACGCTGTGGATGATGCGCGAGTTTGGTGCCGATGCCGACTGGAGCGACATGGAGACCGTTAAGGTGAATCCACATCCGTACAATCAGCACAAATATCTGATAGAGAGCGACTGGAGCGCATCGTCTTACTGGTATGAGATGATGGCGCTTACGGACGACACCGAATCGCAACTGATGTTTGAAGGACTCATGGACGCTTCGAAACAGGGCGACTCTATCGTCAAGTATATATACTCGTTGATGGGGGTGAAGACCCGCTTTGGCGAACGTACAGACAATACCAGTATGCCTACTGTTACGCTGAAGAAGCAGCATTGCATGCTGCCGCGACTCGACTACGACTTCATTTCGGCTCCCGACTTGGCGCAGACCGTTGTCGTAACGTGCGCATTGCTCAACATACCGTTTAAGTTCACCGGACTGGCGAGCCTTAAAATAAAGGAGACCGACCGCATAGAAGCTCTCAAACGTGAGTTGCGCAAGCTGGGATATGTATTGCGCGACGAGAACAACGACACACTGATATGGGATGGAGCTATGTGCGAACCTACATTTGAGCCAATCGATACATACGAAGACCATCGTATGGCTATGGCGTTTGCACCGGCTGCCATCAAGTTCCCCGGACTCCGAATCAACGACCCGTATGTAGTGACCAAGTCGTATCCGCAGTTCTGGGACGATTTGGAGAAGGCGGGATGGACTATCGAGAAGATTAAGTAGCAAACAAATACATTAAACAATAATGCTGATTCTGATTGTTTCAATACTTCTGCTTGGCGTAATAGTGGGCATTGCCTCAAAGGTGGCTTCGCGCGGCAAGAATGTCGAAGATGCTCCTATTAAGGTGGAGCAGACGTGTGCCACATGCAACGGTACACCTGAGACTAAGTGCGAGCAAGACTGCATGATGGAGGCATCGACCAAACCAATAGAGTATTTCGACGACGAAGAACTCGATGTGTTCAGCGGTCGCACGTCTGACAGTTATACCGACGACGAGGCCGACCAGTTCTCCGACGTGCTCTATACTATGCGCCAGGACGAAGTGGCAGCATGGTGTCGCAGTCTGCACCTGCGCGGCATCGAACTGCCCGACCAGATAAAGGACGAAGTGTATATGCTTCGCGCACAGGATTAACATCCTGCAAGCACTATAACATTCAACATTCCACACTCAACATTCAACATTCAAAAAACCGTGTTCCTGCGTTCCCGATACATCATATTTCTGTTTGTTGTCGTCATCATCATGACGGCAACAGGATGTTCTACGCAGAAAAACACGGCTATGACACGCCGCTGGCATGCCTTCAAAGCACGCTATAATACCTATTATAACGGTACGCTGGCGTATATTGACGCTTCGGAAGAGAAGGAGAACGGCAACCGTGACAACTATACTGAGATGCTGCCGCTGTACACCGTGGCAAACAAGCAAAGCCGAGAGTTGGGCAAGGCGGGATATGAGCGCGCCATAGAGAAGTGCAAGAAGACGATACGCCAGCACAGCATCAAGCGCCGACCGGTGTGGGACAAGAAGCGACGCAAGACCCAACGCGACCGCGAATGGCTGTCGCGCCGCGAGTACAATCCATTCTTGTGGCGTGCATGGATGCTGATGGGGCGCTCGCAGTTCTACAAAGGCGACTTTGATGAGGCTGCTTCAACCTTCGCCTACATGTCGCGACTCTATCGCACACAGCCTGCCATATACGGCAAGGCGCGAGCTTGGCTTGCCAAATGCTATGTAGAGGAAGGATGGAACTACGACGCTGAGGACGTGATACGCGAAACCCAACGCGACTCAATACACTGGGCGGCACAGAAGGAGTGGGACTATACGCTCACCGACTACTATCTGCGCACCGCCGACTACAAGAATGCTGCTGTATATCTGCGCCGTGTGATACGCCACGAGATGCGACGCAAGCAACGCGCCCGTGAGTGGTACATCATGGGACAGATACAAACACTGCTCGGCAACAAGGCTGCTGCCACTGCTGCCTATCGCCGCGTGATAAGACAGAATCCGCCCTATGAGGTGGAGTTCAACGCACGCATAGCCATGACCGAAGTGATGTCGGGTACACAGTCGAACAAGATGATTGCCCGACTCAAGCGCATGGCGGCTTCCGATAAGAACAAGGACTATCTCGACCAGGTATATTATGCCATCGGTAACATCTATATGGCGCGTCGCGACACCGCCAAGGCTATCTCTGCTTACGAGCGTGGAGCGGCACGAGCCACACGTTCGGGCATAGAGAAGGGCGTGTTGCTGCTACGTCTGGGCGACATTTATTGGGCGCGAGAGCGTTATGCCGACGCTCAGCGCACATACGGTGAGGCTATCGGAATGCTCGACAAGGACCGTCCCGACTATACACAGCTCGACCAGCGCTCGAAGGTGCTCGACGAACTCGTGCCCTTCACCGAGACCGTTCATCTGCAAGACTCGCTGCAGCAGCTCGCCCGTATGGACGAAGCGTCGCGCAATGCTGCCATCGACCGCGTCATCACCCAGCTAAAGCGCAAGGAGCGCGAGGAGCAAAGGCTCAAGGCTGAACAGGAAGCGGGCAATGGTACGCAGCAGAATGGCGATCAGAATATGGGCAATGCCAATCGCTTCAATCAGCAACGGCCCCAGAACAACAATACTGCCGGAGCCATGGCAGGCGACAAGACACAATGGTACTTCTACAACCCGATGGCGGTGAGCCAGGGTAAGACTGCCTTCCAGAAACTGTGGGGCAAGCGTGAGAATGTAGACAACTGGCGACGTACCAACAAGACCGTTGTGGCAGTAGGACGTGACGACGACGAGACCGCAGCCGACACTACCGCTGTACAGCCTGAAACAACTCCAGAGACCGTGCCCGACAGTGCTGCTACCGACCCTCATCGTCGCGAATACTATCTGGCGCAGATACCATTCACTGAAGAGCAGAAGGCTGAGAGCGACCGTCTGATAATGGACGGCCTGTATAATGCGGGCGTGATATTCAAGGATAAGCTCGACAATCTTACGCTGTCAGAACGCAGTCTGCTACGTCTCACGCGCGACTATACATCGTCAGAGCATACAGCCGACGCCTACTATCACCTCTTCTTGTTGTATATGCGCAAGGGCGATAAGGCCACTGCCTATACTTACGTCGACTTGCTGCAACGCAATTATCCGCAAAACGAATGGACCGTATTGCTGTCCGACCCCAATTATGTGGAGAACGCAAGCTTTGGCGTACACATCGAAGACTCGCTCTATGCTGCTACATACGATGCCTTCAAGGCTGGACGCTACAACGAAGTCATGGCTGGCGTGGATGTTTCGGGCAGTAGGTTTGCCCTTGGAGCCAACCGCGACAAGTTCGTATTCATCGGCGGACTGTCGAAGTTGAACAACGGTGATGCTGCAGGATGTGTTGAGGATATGCGCACCGTGGTAGAGAAATATCCGCAGAGCGGTGTGGCACCACTCGCAGGCATGATAGTAAAGGGAGTGGGCGAGGGCAGGCGACTCTATGGAGGCAAGTTTGACATTGACAACGTGTGGCAACGCCGGGCTGCCGTGCTTGCTGACAGCGACTCTATCGCAACCCGACAGTTGTCGGCTGAGCGCAATACTCCGTTTGTCTACATGACGGTATACGCTCCCGACTCGGTCGACGAGAACCGATTGATGTTCAATATAGCCCGTTATAACTTCACGAGCTATCTGGTTCGCAACTTCGACATTGCCATCGAGGACGTGGGCGGAATGCATAGCATGACCATAAGCGGTTTCCGCAACTACGACGAGGCTCTGCAATACGCCCGACAGCTACACAGTCAGAAGCCCGTGGCACAACTTATGGCTCACGTACGTAGTGTGATAGTGAGCGAGGAAAACCGCAAGTTGCTCGGACAGCAGTTCAGCTACGACGACTACGACAAGTTCTACGCACGCCACTTTGCACCGCTCAAGATTTCGGACAAGCCGTTGCTCAACGAGCCCGACTATACTCCTGAGCAGCAGCCCGACGACGGTGTAGGTCCGGATGTGCCAAATGTCAGCCCCGTCATTAACAACGACAATGTCAACAAGAAGATTGACGACAAAAAGGTTGACAGTAAGAAAGTTGACAGTAAGAAGGTTGACAATAAGACAAATAAAAAGAAAGAAAACAAGGTGGTAGAGGACTTAAGTGATGAATATTACGACCTCGAAGGCTTTTAAAATAATATAGCAATATGACTACAGGACACTTGCTGTGGGTAGACGACGAGATTGAGATGCTGCGTGCCCATATTATCTTTTTGGAGAAGAAAGGCTACGACGTCACTACCGTCAACAACGGCAACGACGCCATAGAGGAGTGTCGTAAGCGCAATTTCGACCTCGTGCTGCTCGACGAGATGATGCCAGGAATCACCGGACTCGAAACCTTGCAGCAGATAAAGGAAATTTCGCCATCCACGCCCATCGTAATGGTTACGAAGAGTGAAGAGGAGAATATAATGGACCAGGCCATCGGACAGAAGATAGCCGACTATCTGATTAAGCCGGTCAACCCCAATCAGATTCTTCTGGCGTTGAAGAAGAACATTCATAAGAAGCAGATTGTAACCGAAGTGACGCAGACCGGATATCGCAAGGAGTTTCAGGACATTGCAATGCGCATCATGGACTGCAACACTTTGGACGATTGGAAGGACATATACCGCCGACTGGTGCGTTGGGAACTTGAACTCAGTTCGGCTGATTCCGGTATGACTGAGATGCTACAGATGCAGAAAGAGGAGGCAAACAACTCGTTCGCCAAGTTCGTACGTAAGAACTATCTGTCGTGGGTGGCTCCAGGCACAACCCAACGGCCCCTCATGAGCCCCGATATATTCAAGAAATGCGTGTTTCCGGCAGTCAATAACGGCGAGAAAGTGTTTCTCATTGTCATCGACAACTTCCGCTACGACCAGTGGCGCACGCTCGCCCAGGACATAGGCGAGATGTTCAATGTTGACGAGGATATGTATATGAGCATCCTGCCTACAGCCACGCAGTATGCTCGCAACGCCATATTCTCGGGCTTGATGCCCGAACAGATAGAACGTATGTTTCCCGATTTGTGGGTCGACGAGGACGAAGAAGAGGGCAAGAACATCAACGAGGAGCCGCTCGTACGAACGCAGATAGAGCGCTATCGTCGCCACGACACATTCTCATATCACAAAATCAATGACTCGGCAGGAGCCGAACGCTTGATAGAACGGCTTGGCGAGCTGAAGAAGAACGACATAAACGTAGTCGTGGTCAACTTCATCGACATGCTGTCGCATGCACGCACCGAGTCGAAGATGGTGCGCGAGCTTGCCAACAACGAGTCGGCATATCGCAGCATTACGCTCTCGTGGTTCCGCCATTCGGTAATGGGTGAACTGCTTAAAGCACTTTCGCAGACCGATAGTACTGTGATTGTCACTACCGACCACGGCAGTATCAGGGCATCGAAGCCCATTAAGATTATCGGCGACCGCAACACCAATACCAACCTGCGCTACAAGCTCGGCAAGAATCTCAACTGCCAGTCGAAGGAAGTGTTTGTCGTAAAGAATCCGCACGAGGCACAGCTGCCCGCGCCTAACCTTTCAACGTCATATGTGTTTGCTACGGGCAATTCATTCCTGGCTTATCCCAACAACTACAACTACTACGTGTCGTACTATAAAGACACGTTCCAGCACGGTGGTATATCAATGGAGGAAATGCTCATACCGCTTGTAACGCTGAAGAAGAGGTAGAGGGAAGCCCCACCCCCAACCTCTCCCCGCAGGGAGGGGAGCGGTATGAACCGACTGCTTAATAGAGAATTTACAATAATCAATTAATAAATCATACAGCCAACTATCCCTCATCACAACAAAATCACATTACTCCCCTCCCTGCTGGGGAGGGGTTGGGGGTAGGGCTTCCTCCCTTTCTATTGTGAGGGGTTGGGGGTAGGGCCTTTATTTTTATTATTTATGGAAATAATAATCAACACATTGGCAGACATCAACGAGGCTGCCAAGCAATTCATTGCCAACATGGGCGACAGCAAGGTGTTCGCCTTCTACGGCAAGATGGGAGCCGGCAAGACTACATTTGTCAAAGCCGTATGTGAGGAGTTGGGCGTAGACGACGTCATCACATCGCCCACATTCGCCATCGTCAACGAATATCAGTCGGCAACAACAGGCGACAGCATCTTCCACTTCGACTTCTATCGCATCAAGAAGCTCGACGAGGTGTACGACATGGGCTACGAAGACTACTTCTACAGCGGCTCGCTCTGTTTCCTCGAATGGCCAGAACTGATTGAGGAACTCTTGCCCGAGGATGCCGTCAAGGTAACGATTGAGGAGACTCAGGACGGCAGCCGACTGATAAAGTTTTAATAACGAATAGGAGGCTACGGCGTCCTCGCCGTAGTCTGAGTAAGCAATAACGGAACGGCGGACTCCCGTCCGACGTGCAAACTGACAGTTTTGATATCTTTTATGCAGATATTACTGATTTAGCTTGTGCGTCGGACGGGAGTCCGCCGTTTATGTTTTTTTGCTTAAACTCTTTGCTTTCCGTTTACTCCTCCAGTGCCGCTGTAAATTCGCGGTGGAATGTTGAGAAGAAGTGGATGATTTCGTTGCGTGCCTCTTCGTCGAGAGTCCATACGCTTTCTTCACCACTGCGGTGAGCCTGTATGCGGCGTACGCAGCGAGCAATCTTGCGCTTGTTGTTGCGAGCCTGCAACTGGTCGCCCTGGATGGGGTTCTGCGAGATGTATGAGAAGGTGGTAAGGCGCTTCATGAATGTCTCATAGCGGTTGAAGAGCAGGGCTTGGCGCATCATCTTTTCGGGATCGTCGTCGAGATTGTCCATATCGATGAGACCTTCGAGATGCTCATGGCTCCAGTCGTCTTCGCTGAGCCAGAACCACTGGAAGCCGTATTTCTGTTCCATAGCCATTAGTCGCTGGGCTATGGCATCCTCGTCGGCAGCGTCAGCATTGTTGAACACGCTGAATGCGAAACGTGCCAGTGCCACTCCGTTGAGTTCTACCTCGTCGGCACCTTCTACTTCCTCACCGGTGAGCTGCACGCGCCAACGTGATGACTTGTTCTTGATAAGAGCCGAGTGGGCACCCATGAGAATGTCTGAAAGCGGACCCTCAGCATCAATCTCGCCAACCAGTGACATACGGTCGCGCATGTCGCGAATTGACAGACGCATGTCGTCGCCCAAAACGCACATGTAGTTGAGCTTGCCGTCGGCCAGTGATATCTGGAAGCGGTCGTTGTTGTTGTCGCCGACGAAGGCGTAACGATAAGAAGCAAGGTCGTTGTGGGTGATATTGATGTCGTCCATGAGTCGCTGACCGTCGGCATCGGTGATAGCGAATCCTACATAAGGAATGGTGAGACGTATTGTGAACGGGTTGCCCTTGCGCGGAATGAGACGGCAGGCAATGCCATCCTCACCGAAGTCGTCCTTGCGCAGAACGTAGCCTTCGTCGGTGCGCTCAGCACGGTCAATCTCTACGTTGCCGTAGTGCCATGTGAAGTCGAACACTATCTCGTTGTCGTCGTTGCGAACAACCTTCACAAAGCGGTCGGGCGATACGCCGAGATATACAGCATCAGCCGGCTGTACCTCCTCATCGTCATCGCCGAGCACAGCCATCTGCAGACGGCCAAGCATCGGGTCGTCTTCCCAATCGTCTTCGGCAGCGCCTTCAGCGCGGAACACTACGAAGGTGAGACGATGCTGCTCGCGAGTGCCGTCAGTACGGCAAAGAAAGTAGGTGGTCTCCTCTGGAATATAAATAGGAGTGCTTATGTATGGGCTCATGCAACGAGCCGAAAATTCCAACTCTGTCCATGCAGAGCCAGTAGATATAGTATTTTTGGTAGCCATAAAATTTATAATGTTATCCTTTGGGGCTGCAAAGTTACTCATTTTTTGTGATATTTGAAAGAATGTTGTTTCAAACATATTACATTATTATTCAGTTGCTGTATGTGCAAAAGACATGTATTTATGTATATTTATACAAAGCATATCCGCATATTGACAATGATTGACAAAGTCTATTGTATTAGCTTACAATTTGTTTGTAGTATTGCATCAGAACTCTTAACTTTGTATTCTCGTTTTCGGGAAAACGTATAATTATACATAAAATCGAATTAAAATCCATGCTCTTAAAAAATGTAGTTCTTTTGATGTGCAGAAGGGCTTCATTTGATGTGTTGGCTCACTTCAATTGATGTGTAGGCTTGCTTCATTTGATGTGCAGACTTACTACATTTGAAAAGAGAAGGAAACATATCTGTAAAACTCTTGTAATTTTCAGTATAACACAACCATTACAACAAATACTTAAATGATAAAAATGTCGGAGAATAAAGAACAATATCTTAAGAAACGTCCGTCGGCAGCGATGTCGCTCATGCCGCTCCTTGTACTTGTAGTCATGCTTACATTCGTAATACGTGCCTTTGGCAGCGATTCGCTTGCCGGTGCGTCGCAGATAGCCCTGCTTGCTGCTTCGGCATTCTGTGTGCTTATAGGTATGTGGAGGCTCAATGTGCCATGGGCGAGCTTCGAGAAAGCCATAGTCAAGAACGTGTCGAGTGTGGCAAGTGCCATAATCATACTGTTGCTTATCGGTGCGCTCAGTGGCGCATGGATGCTGAGCGGAGTGGTGCCCACCTTAATATATTATGGCATGCACATCATCCATCCCGACATTTTCCTTGTGTCAAGCTGCATCATATGCGCCCTCGTGAGTGTGATGACAGGTTCGTCGTGGACTACCATTGCCACAATAGGCATAGCGCTTATGGGTATCGGACGTGCGCAAGGCTTTGCCGACGGATGGATAGCAGGTGCTATTATCTCGGGAGCCTACTTTGGTGACAAGATTTCGCCGCTGTCCGATACCACTACGTTGGCATCCGGCTCGTTGGGCGTTCCGTTCTTCGATCATATCCGCTATATGGTCTATACCACAGTGCCGTCGATAGTGATAGCCTTGATAGTGTTTGCTGTGGCAGGACTGCTATGCGATACCAATACAGCACAGGACATCAGTACATTCGCCTTGGCGCTCAAGAGCCGCTTCTGCATAACACCGTGGCTGCTGCTTGTGCCGGTGCTCACCGGCATACTTATAGCCAAGCGTGTGCCGCCCATCATTACGCTGTTTCTCTCGTCGCTTATGGCGGTGGTGGCTGCCGTGGTGTTTCAGCCCGATGCGCTGCGCGAGATTGATCCTTCGATGTTCAAGGCGGCTATGCGATGTCTGTACGACAGCACGCAGCTCGCTACCGACGATGCAACTCTTGCCGGACTGGTAGGCACACGCGGTATGGCTGGAATGATGGGTACGATATGGCTGATAGTGTGTGCCATGTGCTTTGGCGGATGCATGTCGGCAGGCGGAATGGTGGGTGGCATCACCCGATTGTTCATCCATATGGTTCACAGCCGTACGTCGCTCGTTGCGTCGACAGCCGTATCGGGCGTAATGATTAACATTGCCATAGCCGACCAGTATCTGTGCATTTTGCTTACGGGCAACATGTTTCGCGACATTTACGACCGTGAGGGCTACGAACGCAAGCTCCTGAGCCGCACAACCGAAGATTCGGTGACGGTGACATCAGTGCTCGTGCCGTGGAATACGTGTGGAATGACGCAGAGTACGGTGCTCGGCGTGTCCACATGGACCTACTTGCCATACTGTATATTCAACATTCTTTCGCCCATTATGAGTGTCATTGTAGCAGCCACTGGCTATGGCATAGTGCACAGAAAACCGTCGGCATACAATACAACCGAGGCTTAAAAGATAAAAAAACATAACATAAACGCTTGAAATCGCCGTATGTAAAGAATTATTAATAACTTTGTCCTATTATACTTTAGACCGAGGTTATACTAAGAAACTTAAAACTACGATGAAGCAACAAATCAAGTTTGTCATCGCTGTGGTGATAGCAGTGATGATGGTTGTGCCTACGATGGCAGCCAAGAAGAAGACTACAACGCCAGAACCCGACCGCAAAGTGTGGGCCGACCTATGCTACAAGATTTCACGTCCGGTGCTTGAGAATATGAGCAAGGGCAACTTCCAGAAGGACTTTGTGCTCGAACTTAGCCCCAAGTGGGACGGACGTGACCAGCGCGTGGCCTATCTTGAGACATTCGCCCGACTCATGGCTGGCATCAGCCCGTGGATAGCACTGCCCGACGACGGTACACCCGAGGGCAAGCAGCGCAAGCAGCTGCACGAGTGGGCTATACAGGCATATAAGAATGCGGTAGACCCTAACAATCCCGACCACATTACTTGGCTCTGCAACGTGGCACAGCCGCTGTGCGACGCGTCGTATCTCGTAGAGAGCTTTATGCGTGCTCCCGAGGCTACATGGGGACAGCTTGACGAGGTGACAAAGAAGCGCTACATCGACGGACTCAAGAGTCTGCGCACCGTCAGCCCTGCCTACAACAACTGGCTGCTCTTCCGCTGCATGGTTGAGGCTTTCTTCATGAGTATAGGCGAGGAGTATGACGGATACGTGCTCACCGTAGGATTGAACAAGATGAGCGAGTGGTATCTGAGCGACGGATGGTACAGCGACGGACCTGAGTTTGCTATGGACTACTACAACTCTTACGTTATGCACCCGATGATGGTTGAGGTAGTAGAGATTTGCAAGAAGCACAACTTCCATACACCTATTTCGCTCGACCTCGCCGTAAAGCGCATGAACCGATTCAACGAAATTCTCGAGCGTTTCATTTCGCCCGAAGGCGCATACCCGGCTGTTGGCCGTTCGGTGATATACCGTATGGGCGCATTCCAGACACTTGCCATGTCGGCATGGAAGTATGGATTGCCCAAGACACTGAGCTACGGTTCGGTACGTTCGGCACTGACAGCAGTGATGAAGCGTATGTTTGCCGTCGACGGCAACTTCACCGACAAGGGTTACTTGCAGCTTGGCTTTGCCGGCCATCAGCCCGGACTTGCCAACTACTACTCAAACAACGGCTCGCTCTACATGACATCGCTCGTGTTCATGCCGCTCGGATTGCCCGCCAATCATCCTTTCTGGACCGACCCCGCAGAGCAGTGGACATCGCAGAAAGCATGGAGCGGACAGCAGTTCCCCGAGGATTATCACACCTCACTGCGCAAATAAACAATGCATTCAAGAGGGTGTGTCACATCTCGCTGTTGCAGTTTGCGACACACTCTATTATACTAATAAACTAAAATAAACACAGAAGAACAATGAAGAAAAGCTATTTGGCAATCTCGCTTCTCGCCCCGCTTGCTGCACAGGCTGCCTACGGAGCCAAGAAGGTGAAGACTACAACCGATCCGAATCGCCCTAACGTTATCATCATTCTCGCTGATGACCTTGGCTATGGCGACCTTGGATGTTATGGAGCAAAGAATGTAAAGACTCCTAATGTCGACCGACTCGCAAGTCAGGGCATTCGTTTCACCGACACTCATGCTATTGCAGCCACAAGTACACCGTCGCGTTACTCTATCCTTACAGGTGAGTACGCATGGCGTCGCGAAGATACCGACATCGCACCGGGCGACGCAGGCATGATTATTCGTCCCGAACAGTATACTATGGCTGACATGTTCCGCAGCCAGGGCTATCGCACCAGCGCTATAGGCAAGTGGCATCTGGGTATAGGAGCCAAAACCGGCACGCAGGACTGGAACGCTCCGCTGCCGGCATCGCTCTCAGATATAGGTTTCGACTATCACTACATCATGGCTGCTACAGCCGACCGTGTGCCATGTGTATTCATTGAGAACGGCAATGTTGCCAACTACGACCCGTCGGCACCGATACATGTAAGCTATAAGAAGAACTTCCCAGGCGAACCGACAGGCAAGGACAACCCCGAACTGCTTTACAATCTGAAGGCATCGCCGGGTTGTGGCCACGACCAGTATATCGTCAACGGCATCGGCCGCATAGGATATATGAAGGGCGGCGGCAAGGCTTTGTGGAAGGATGAGGACATCGCCGACTCTATCACATCGCACGCTATCAACTTCATCAAGGCCAATAAGAACAATCCGTTCTTCATGTACTTCTGCACCAACGACGTACATGTGCCTCGTTTCCCGCACCCACGCTTCCGCGGACAGAGCGGTATGGGACTGCGCGGCGACGCTATCGTGCAGTTCGACTGGGCTGTAGGCCAGCTCATGGAGACTCTCGACAAGCTCGGCATTGCCGACAATACCATCATATTGCTTTCGAGCGACAACGGACCCGTGCTTGATGACGGCTATCAGGATCAGGCTGCCGAACTGCTCAACGGCCATAAGCCAGCCGGACCATGGCGTGGCAACAAGTACAGCGCATACGAAGGCGGCACCGCAGTGCCTATGATTGTACGCTGGCCGGGCAAGATAAAGGGTGGTCAGACATCTACAACACTGACTTCGCAGATTGACTGGATGGCGTCATTGGGCAATCTCATCGGTGCTCGTTTCCCTAAGGGCAGTGCTCCCGACAGCGAGAACCGTCTGGGCAACTTGCTCGGTACAGACAATACACACCGTCCGTATGTACTCGAACTGGCTTACAACCGCTGTATGTCGGTGCGCACAAGCGAGTGGAAATACATCGAACCGAGCGACGGACCGAAGATTCTCGACTGGGCTCCGGGTATGGAGACGGGTAGCGACCAGCAGCCGCAGCTCTATAGCATAAAGAACAATGTATGGGAGAAGGAGAATGTGGCTACACAGCATCCACAACTCGTATACGACATGCAGAACATTCTGCGCAAGGCTCGACAGAAGAGCGACAAGTAAAAACTTGAATAACGACAAAATAAAAACTGGGAGAACGGACAATGAAGTCTGTTCTCCCAGTTTTTATTTGTTGTTGTATATAATTGTTCGTGTTACTCTGCAGCACCGTTGATGGCATCAAGCAGCTTCACTGCATCGACATACTGTGCAATGCCTTCAGCCACCATCTTGGCATCGCGCATGGCGAGAACCACTGTTGAAGGACGGTTGACAACGTCGCCACCGGCAAATACGCCCTGACGTGTGGTCATGCCGTAAGGCTTCTCGCGGGTGATAACGTATCCGCGCTCGTCAACATCAATGCCCTTAGTAGTAGACACGATGCGGCTGGCAGGAGCCGAACCAAGAGCCATAAGCACGTAGTCGGCCTTCTCTACACGGCGGTTGCCCTCCTTGTCTTCAATCACAACCTCAGTCATCTTGCCTTCCTCGTTGCTGTGAATCTCAATGATGTTCGACTCCCAGATGAATCCTACGCCTTCCTTTACGGCATCGTCGTACTCCGAACGCAGAGCGCTCATCTCGTTGATAGTGCGGCGATAAACTATGTTTACGCTCTCGGCACCCATACGGATGGCTGTACGAGCGGCATCCATAGCTGTGTTGCCACAACCGATTACGAAGCAGCGGTCGCCCTTCTCGATAACAACCTCCTTGCGGTCGAGGTTGCCCTCGTTGTACAGACTTACGCGACGCAGGAACCAAATGGCCTGACGTACGCCCTTGATGTCGCCGCCAGGAATCTGAAGCTTCTGCGGGCGGCCGGTACCTGTACCCATAAATATGGCGTCAAAGCCCTGGGCGAAGAGGTCGTCTACGGTATAGTCCTTGCCGATGGTGGTGTTGCAGTGGATGATAACACCCAGTTCTTCCATCTTCTTAATCTCTCGGCGCACAATATCCTTAGGCAAACGATACTCTGGAATACCAAACATGAGCACGCCACCGGGTTCCGGTTCCATCTCGAATATCTCCACATTGAATCCCTGACGAGAAAGATCGCCGGCGATAGTGAGTCCGGCAGGACCCGAACCGATTACAGCCACACGTCCACGTGTCTTAGGCTGCAGCTTCTCGCGAATCAGTCCCATGTTGCCGTCGAAGTCGGCGAGGAAGCGTTCGAGCTTGCCGACGTGTATGCCCTGACCCTTCTTGCCGAGCACACAATGTCCCTCGCACTGCTTCTCGTGAGGACAAACACGTCCGCACACAGCAGGCAGATTACTCTTTTCGTTAATTATGTGCATAGCATTGCCAAAGTTGCCCATCGACAGCTCGTGAATCCAGTCGGGTATGTCATGGCTTATGGGGCATCCCTTCTTGCACTGTGGTACCTTGCAGTGCAGACAACGCTTGGCCTCTTCGATGGCCTCGTGCATTGTGTATCCCTCGTTAACCTCTTTAAATAACTTCTTTTCCTGTTCCATTTTTTTTGTTAGCTTTTAGTTTTGTTGAATGGCTCTGTTGGGTTTCCAAACATGTTTTGCTGCAAAGTTATGGCTTTTTTGGTACAAAATGATGCAAAAACGTACACTTGTTCGTACATTTTATGAATATCGGGATATATATAAGTTAAATATGTTAAAACCGAAGCTGTCGCACACATATACATTATTATTTTAAGTAATTTTGTAAATCTGACATCACTAAAACAATAATATGCAAACAAACAACAAATTCAAGCAACCGCGACATTCTGCGATTGCTTTGGCTTTGCCACTCGCCCTGGCAGGAATGACACTCATGCCGCAAGGCATCAACGCCATTCCGTTGCGTTCAGGACTGGTGCTTCAGCAGTCAGCCACACAAGCTAATGAGACATTTGCCGTCAAGAATGTAGCTCAGATCAATCCGCACACAATCGAAATCAACTACACCGACGGTCGACAGATGACCCTCGACTTCTACGGCGACAACATTCTGCGAATGTTTCGCGATGACAAGGGTGGGGTAGTGCGCGACCCCGTAGCCACGCCACCAGCCAAGATACTCACCGAATTTGCACGTCGTGCCACCGGTAATCTTAGCGCTATTGACGTTGACGGCACATTGCAGATAACCACACCTGCCGTAAGCGTCAACATCGACAAGCACACCGGCAACATGAACATTGTCGACCTGCGCACCGGCAAGACCGTTATCGAGAACCTCACACCAGCCAAAATAGACAACGGAAGCACATCAGTCACTATGCGTTCGCATGATGGCGAGTACTTTTATGGAGGTGGAGTGCAGAACGGCCGTTTCTCGCATCGTGGCGAGAGCATTGCCATTGAGAACACCAACAGCTGGGTTGACGGTGGCGTAGCGTCGCCCACACCGTTCTTCTGGAGCACCGGTGGCTACGGAGTGATGTGGAATACGTTCCGTCCGGGACGCTACGACTTCGGTCACGACACTCCGGGCGAAGTGCGTCTGCAGCACTCTGAGGGCTATCTCGACATGTTTGTAATGCTTGACGAGACTCCCGTACAGTTGCTCAACGACTTCTATCAGCTCACTGGCAACCCCGTTCTGATGCCGAAGTTCGGTTTTTACGAAGGCCATTTGAATGCCTACAACCGCGACTATTGGAAGGAAGACAAGAATGGAGCGATGGTTTTCGAGGACGGCAAGATGTATAAGGAGAGCCAGAAGGACAACGGCGGAACCAAGGAGAGCCTGAACGGCGAGAAGAACAACTATCAGTTCTCGGCACGTGCAGCCATCGACCGCTACGTCAACAACGATATGCCGCTGGGATGGTTCCTTCCCAACGACGGATATGGAGCCGGTTACGGACAGACAGGTACGCTCGACGGCAACATCGACAACCTGCGTCAGTTTGGCGACTATGCCCGTTCGAAGGGCGTTGAGATAGGTTTGTGGACGCAGAGCGACCTTCATCCCAAGGCTGGCGTAGAACCACTGTTGCAGCGCGACATCGTCAAGGAGGTGCGCGATGCCGGAGTGAGAGTGCTGAAGACCGATGTGGCATGGGTAGGCTACGGCTACTCGTTCGGACTGAACGGTGTGGCTGACGTGGCTCAGGTCATGCCTTACTACGGCTCGAATGCGCGTCCGTTCATCATTACGCTCGACGGATGGGCAGGAACGCAACGTTATGCCACCGTATGGAGCGGCGACCAGACAGGAGGCGACTGGGAGTACATACGCTTCCACATACCGACATTCATTGGTTCGGGACTGTCGGGACAGCCCAACATCACGAGCGACATGGACGGAATATTCGGAGGCAAGAACGTTCCGGTGAATGTGCGCGAGTTCCAGTGGAAGACCTTCACACCGATGCAGCTCAACATGGACGGTTGGGGAGCCAATCCCAAGTATCCGCACATACTCGGTGAGCCGGCTACAAGCATCAACCGTTCTTATCTGAAGCTTAAGTCGATGCTCATGCCTTATGTCTACACCATAGCCCATGAGGCAATAGACGGCAAGCCGATGATACGCGCCATGTTCCTCGACTATCCCAACGACTACACCCACGGCACCAAGACCGAGTATCAGTTTATGTTCGGTCCGTCGATGCTCATAGCTCCTATATACAAGGAGACACGTGCCGACAAGGAAGGCAACGACATTCGCAACGGTATCTATCTGCCCGAAGGCACATGGATTGACTATTGGAACGGCGACGCATACAAAGGTGGACGCATCATCAACGAGTACGACACTCCGTTGTGGAAGATTCCAGTGTTCGTCAAGGCCGATGCCATAATACCGATGACCAATCCTAACAACAACCCGTCGCAGATACGTCAGGACTATCGTGCTTACGAAATCTATGCTTCTGCCAACGGAACTTCAGCTTTCAAGGAGTATGACGACGACGGCAATACAACCGAGTATCTGCATGGCGACGGCGTGACCACCGACGTTAGCGTATGCACCGACGGCAAGGGACGTATGCTTGTTGACATCGACCGCTCGCTGGGCATGTACGATGGATATGAGGCTGAGAAACAGACAGAGCTGCGCGTCAACGTGACACGTGCTCCTAAGAAGGTAACAGTAAAGGTGGGCAAGACCAACGTAAAGCTCACGGCAGTGCAGTCGCTTGCCGACTTTGAGAAGGGCGACAACGTATACTTCTACGATGCCGAGCCAAACCTCAACCGATTCTCTACTCCTGGCACAGATGCTGCAAAGGTAGTGATTAAGAAGAATCCGCAGCTGCTCGTCAAGATTCAGAAGACCAATGTCAAGGACAACGCCATTGCTGTAGCCATTGACGGATTCGAATTCAATACATCCGGACGTATGCTCACACACAATGGCGCCCTCGCGGCTCCTGAGGCTCAGATTGCCAAGGACGGTTGTGGCGTGTTCGACCTTACTCCTTCATGGAAACAGCAGGCCAATGCCGACTATTATGAGATTGAATACGACGGTATGGTATATTCTACCATACGCGGAACGCAGTTTGCCATCGACCAGCTGCAGCCTGAGACCGAGTACACAATGAAGGTGCGTGCAGTCAACCGCGACGGAGCATCCGACTGGACTACCGTCAAGGGCAAGACTCTCAACAATCCGCTTGAGTTTGCTATCAAGGGCATCAAGGCACAGACATCGTTCCAGGACCAGCCCGGACAGAAGATTGCGAAGATGTTTGACTTCGACAAGAAGACCTCATGGCACTCACAATGGGGCAAGGGCGAAGCCATACCTGGCGATGTGACAATCGACCTGCGTTCGGTCAACAAGCTCGACCGTATGGAATACATTCCGCGCGAGGATGCCGGCAACGGCACAATCATGGAAGGCACCATCTCTTACAGCAAGGATCGCCAGAAGTGGTCGACACCGGTTCCGTTCGTATGGAAGGCAGATAACACCACCAAGACATTCGCGTTCGAAGGCAATCCGGAGGCTCGTTACGTCCAGATGCACCTGACCAAGGCCGTGGGCAACTTCGCTTCTGGTCGTGCTATGTATATATATAAGGTAGCAGGAAGCCAGAGCGTGCTGCAGGGCGACATCAACCACGACAACCGTATCGACGAGAACGATCTCACCTCGTATATGAACTACACCGGACTAAGACGTGGCGACAGCGACTTCGACTATGTAAGTGCGGGCGACATCAACCAGAACGGACTCATCGACGCATACGATATTTCGTGTGTATCTAACGAGCTTGACGGAGGCGTATATCCCAAGAACGACCATTGTTCGGGTTCGCTCGTGCTCACACCGAGCCGCACCACATTCGCCGCAGGCGACGTTATAGAGCTGAAGGTGCAGGGCAAGGCGCTCCACTGGGTCAATGCGCTCAGCTTCGCATTGCCTTACAACACCGACGAACTGGAATATGCAGGCATCGAACTGCTCAACATGAAGGAACTGGTGAACCTCACCTACGACCGTCTGCACACCAACGGACAGAAGGAATTGCTGCCAACGTTCGTCAATCGTGGCAACAACTTCCTGCTTGACGAAGGCGACAGCGATCTCTTCGTGCTCAAGTTCAAGGCCAAGAAGGCTGGCAAGTTCACGCTGAAGATGAAGGACGGCATGCTCGTCGACCGCAATCTCGGCACTACATTGTTGAAGTAATTAGAACACAATGCATCCTGCTCCTCTTCATATGGGGGGAGGGGCGGGCTTATCTTACTGTTGCAAACATCTTAAACAATGGCGTAAAACACAAAATCAGAATAAAAGTTGTTAAATGTTTGCATGGTATGTACCATATTAATATTAATGTTGGTAACTTTGCAGTCGGAAAACTTAATCAGTGGGTTAAGTTTTCCGACTGCTTTTGTATAGTCCGGTCCGTATGGCAGGATATATACTCTATATACACAATATATTATTAGGGATAAACAGATAGTAAAGTAAATAAATCGCAAGACAAAAAAATTTATAGTAAAACATAGGTATGAATAAAACAAAGATTTTACTTATTGCAGTTTTGACTGTAGTGCTCGCCTCTTGTGGTGGCGGCAAGAGTGGCGGTAAGCCTAACTTCGGCGACAACGAGTACGCCGTACGTACTGTGCAGGGTCAGAATGCTGACCTCCAGACCACCTATCCTGCAACAATCAAGGGCGTTCAGGACGTAGAAATCCGTCCGAAAGTTTCAGGCTTCATCACCAAGCTCTGTGTCAAGGAAGGTCAGCAGGTGAAGGCTGGTCAGCTCCTTTTCGTCATCGACAACGTTACATACGCTGCCGCTGTACGTCAGGCGAAGGCTGCCGTGAACGCTGCCAAGGCACAACTCAACACTGCCCGTCTTACATACAACAACTCTCAGAAGCTCTTCAAGAACAACGTTATCGGTTCGTACGAACTTCAGTCGTCTAAGAATGCAATGGAGAGCGCTGCCGCTCAGCTCGCTCAGGCTGAGGCTGCTTACGTTTCAGCCAAGCAGAACCTTGACTTCTGTTTCGTATCAAGCCCCGCAAATGGTGTTGTAGGCGACCTGCCTTATCGTGTAGGTGCACTCGTTAGCGCATCGTCACAGCAGCCCCTTACAACCGTTTCCAACAACTCTACAATGCAGGTATACTTCTCAATGACCGAGAAGGACCTCCTCGATATGACCAAGACAGCCGGTGGCATCAGCGCAGCTATCTCAAGCTATCCTGCTGTAAAGCTCCAGCTTGCCGACGGTTCTATCTACAATCAGCCGGGTAAGGTGGCTACCGTGAGCGGTGTCATCGACCCAACAACAGGCTCTGTTTCAATGCGTGCCGACTTCCCCAACCCCGAGCGCGTGCTCAAGTCGGGTGCTTCAGGCTCTATCGTAGTGCCTCACACAGCTACTTCAGCAGTTGTAGTTCCTCAGGACGCTGTTGTTGAGGTACAGGACAAGCACTTCGTATATGTAGTAGGCAAGGACAACAAGGTGAAGTATACTCCGGTAGAAATCAATTCGCAGAACGACGGCAAGAACTATATCATCACTTCTGGTCTTCACATCGGCGACCGCTTCGTAGTGAACGGAGTGTCATCGCTCCAGGACGGTATGGAAATCAAGCCCCTCACCGAGGCTCAGTATGCCGACAAACTGAAGAAGACCGAGGAGCTGGGCGAGGCTCAGGGCGACCTTGGCAAGCTGAAGAAGGCATTCGGTAAATAAATTTTGAGTTTTGAGTTTTGAATTATGAATTATTGCGACAAGTCGCAATTAGGAATTGATGAATTTTGAATTCATGGCCAACAACTCCCAACTCATAATTTTTAAACTCAAAATTGCAGCTTGCTGCAACAACTCAAAACTCAAAATTCAAAATTCACAATTTAAGATAGTAATATGAAATTAGATAGATTTATCAAGCGCCCGGTGCTTTCTACGGTGATTTCTATCCTCGTAGTCATTCTGGGTGTACTCGGCCTGGTGTCGCTGCCTATCGAGCAGTACCCTAACATGGCGCCTCCTACTATCATGGTGCGTGCCGCCTACACCGGTGCCAACTCCCAGACTGTGCTCAACTCTGTGCTTGCACCGTTGGAGGAGTCAATCAACGGTGTGGAAGGCATGACTTACATGACTTCTGCCGCTACCAACGACGGTTCGGCTTCTATCACCGTATTCTTTAAGCAAGGTATGGACCCTGACATGTGTCAGGTGAATGTTCAGAACCGTGTGTCGCAGGCTTCGGCTTTGCTGCCTGCCGAGGTTACCAAGGCTGGTGTGACTGTCGCTAAGCGTCAGTCGTCTACCGTTATCCTCTTCGGTCTTACAGCCGACGACGACCGCTACGATGACGAGTTCCTCACCAACTATGCCAACATCAACGTTGTGCCTGCAATCAAGCGTGTCAACGGTGTAGGTGAGTGTCAGTGCTTCTCGCAGAAGGACTACACCATGCGCCTATGGATTGACCCAGTGAAGATGAAGAGCTACGGCTTGATTCCTTCCGACCTTACTGGCGTGCTCGCTCAGCAGAACATCGAGGCTGCTCCGGGTTCGGTAGGCGAGAATAGCGACAATCAGTATGAGTATACATTCCGCTATAGAGGTCGTCTGCAGACCCCTGAGGAGTTTGGCGACATGATTATCAAGTCGACACAGGACGGTCAGACCATCCGTGTTAAGGATGTGGCACGCGTAGAGATGGGTGCCCTCTCGTATACTGTAGAGTCAAAGAACAACGGCAAACCGTCAGTAACCATGATGGTAACACAGACTGCCGGCTCTAACGCTACTGAGATTGCCACCAACATCAAGAAGCTCCTCAAGGATCAGGAGGCAACAATGCCGCCGGGAATCCACTTCGACATCATGCAGGACGTAACTGAGTTCCTCTTCGCATCAATCGAAGACCTTATCAAGACTCTGTGCGAGGCGTTCATCCTCGTGTTCATCGTGGTGTATATATTCCTTCAGGACTGGCGCTCAACACTTATCCCGTTGATTGCCGTTCCGGTGTCGTTGATTGGTACATTCTTTTTCCTCTATGTGTTCGGCTTCTCGCTCAACTTGCTGACACTTGCCGCCCTTGTGCTTGCCATCGCCATTGTGGTCGATGATGCCATTGTGGTTGTGGAGGCCGTCCATGCCAAGCTCGACCTTGGATACAAGTCGGCACGACTGGCATCTATCGACGCCATGAACGAGATTTCGGGTGCTATCATCTCTATTACCCTTGTTATGGCATCGGTGTTCATCCCCGTGTCGTTCATGGGTGGTACGTCAGGTGCATTCTATCGTGAGTTCGGTATCACCATGGCCATCTCTATCATCATCTCGGCTCTTAACGCCTTGACCCTTTCGCCGGCTCTTTGTGCTATCTTGCTGAAGCCGAAGGACGAGCACGGCAAGGAGCGCAAGATGACTATGATAGACCGTTTCCACGCATCGTTCAACGCTGCTTATGGTAAGGTTCAGGACAAGTACACCAAGGGTGTGCGTCGTCTTGTAGAGCGTCCTATTATAGCTATCGGTACTGTAGTTGTAGCTATAGCTGCCATGGCTGTGCTTATGGGTACAACCAAGACCGGTCTTGTGCCTGATGAGGATACAGGTACCGTATTCTGTACAGTATCTACACCTCCGGGAACTTCAATGAAGAAGACCAACGAGGTGATGGACCAGGTAGACCGCATGCTCGCTACCAACCCTGCCATTGCCAGTCGTATGCGTATCACCGGTTACAACTTCATCGCAGGTCAGGGATCTAACCAGGGTACGTTCATCATTAAGCTCAAGAGCTTTGAGGAGCGTCAGAAGGAAGAGGGACCGCTGAAGTACATCGGCGTACACAACCTGGGTTCTACAATGGTGCTCGGTATGATATACAAGCAGACCGCTGCCATCAAGGGAGCGCAGATTCTCGCCTTCCAGCCGCCTATGGTTCAGGGCTTCTCAGCTACCAACGGTATGACATTCTCAATGCAGGACCGCACCGGTGGCGACGTTAACAAGTTCTACGACATCACCAAGAACTTCATTGACGAGCTCAACAAGCGTCCGGAGATTTCGAACGCCATGACATCATACAATACCAAGTATCCACAGTATAAGATTGATGTTGATGTGGCTAAGTGTAAGCAGAGCGGCATCGACGCGTCTACCGTGCTCACCACAATGCAGGGTTACTACGGCGGTATGTATGCCTCTAACTTCAACGCATACGGTAAGCTCTATCGTGTCTACATCCAGTCAGCACCTGAAAACCGTGCCGACTTGAAGAGTCTCGACAACATCTACGTCCGCACATCGGCTGGCGAGATGGCTCCAATCAAGGAGTATGTCAACCTGAGCCGTGTATATGGTCCGCAGGAGATTGACCGTTTCAACCTCTTCACATCAATCAACGTGAACGCATCGGCAGCCGAGGGCTACTCTACAGGTGACGCTATCAACGCCATGGCAGAGGTTGCCAAGACCTCATTGCCGGCAGGTTACACCTACGAGTTCTCAGGTCTGACACGTACCGAGCAAGAGTCTTCCAACTCTACAGCTATCGTGTTCGTGCTCTGTCTGACCTTCGTTTACCTGATTCTTTCGGCACAGTACGAGTCGTACATTCTGCCTTTGTCGGTAATTCTCTCAATTCCGTTCGGTCTTGCGGGAGCGTTCCTCTTCGTCAACATGTTTGGCAAGAACAACGACATCTACATGCAGATTGCGCTCATCATGCTTATGGGTCTTCTGGCAAAGAACGCCATCCTTATCGTTCAGTTCGCTCTTGAGCGTCGTCAGACAGGTATGGCTATCTCATGGTCGGCAGTTCTCGGTGCTTCGGCTCGTCTGCGTCCTATCCTTATGACTTCATTGGCTATGATTATCGGTCTTCTGCCGTTGCTCATGCCGTGGGGTGTAGGCTACAACGGTAACATGACACTTGGTTCGGCAGCCGTAGGCGGTATGCTCATCGGTATGCTTTGCCAGATTATGGTGGTTCCGGCTCTGTTCTATATCTTCCAGACTCTGCAGGAGAAGATCAAGCCTATCGAGTTTGAGAACGACTCAGCCAACGTCGATTCCGAGATTCGTCAGTACACCAACCCTTATGTGGCAGGTGCTTTGCAGGATCAGATTGATAAGAAAACAAAATAAGAAATCAAGAATTTAGAAGTCAGGAGTTAAGCCATATGTACATTTGGCTTAACTTCTTAACTCCATAACTTCTTAACTTCTTAAAAATACGAAACAATGAAATTGAACAAGATAATTCTTTTCGCTTCGGCATCATTGCTGATGACCAGTTGCGGAATATATAACAAGTACGAGCGTCCCGAGGTGAACACCAAGGGACTCGTACGCGACGTTGTGAGCAACACAGACACGCTCGCCGTCACCGACACTGCAAGCTTCGGCAATCTGCCTTGGCGCCAGGTGTTCACCGACCCGCAGCTGCAGTCGCTCATCGAGAAGGGCATAGCCAACAATACAAACATGCTCAACGCCGCACTCAACGTTAAGATGGTTGAGGACCAGCTGATGGTGGCTAAGTTGGCATTCGTGCCTTCGTTCACATTCTCGCCGCAAGGAACAATCGCTTCATGGGACGGCAATCCTGCCACAAAGACCTATCAGTTGCCTATCACGGCATCATGGAGCCTTGACCTCTTCGGCAATCTTCTCAATGTGAAGCGTTCGGCTCAGATGGCTCTGCTTGCTACTAAGGACTATCAGCTCGTAGTGCAGACCAAGATAATCTCTAACATCGCCAACATGTACTACACTCTGCTCATGCTCGACAAGCAGTTGCAGGTGGTAGAGGACATGGCAAAGCTCACTGAAGAGACATGGAACATCATGAAGATTCAGAAGGAACTGGGACGTGTCAAGGAGACAAGCGTGCAGAGTGCTGAGGCCAATATGTACTCGGTTAAGGCACAGTCTACCGACCTTAAGCGTCAGATTCGTGAGACCGAGAACTCGCTCTCGCTTCTTCTCGGACAGCAGGCACAGACCATACAGCGTGGCACTTTCGAGGGACAGTCGCTCCCTTCACAGTTCTCAACGGGCGTAGGCATTCAGCTTCTTTCCAACCGTCCCGACGTTCATTACGCCGAGATGTCATTGGCACAGTGCTTCTACGATGTCAACGCAGCACGTTCTAAGTTCTATCCGAGCATCACTATCTCTGGTACAGGTGCCTTCACTAACTCTGGTGGTGCAGGCATCACCAACCCAGGCAAGTGGCTTCTCTCGGCAGTTGGCTCACTCGTACAGCCTATCTTTGCCCATGGTCAGATCGTAGCAGGCTTGAAGGTGGCAAAGTCTAAGCAGGAACAGGCTTTCAATACATGGCAGAACGCTGTGCTTTCTGCCGGTTCGGAGGTTAGCAACGCCCTCGTGCTCTACAACTCTTCTAACGAGAAGAGCGAGCTTGAGGCCAAGCAGGTAGAGAGTCTGAAGAAGAACGTAGAGTACAACAAGATGTTGTTCAACGACGGTTCAGCCACATATCTTGAAGTTATCACCGCACAGCAGAGCCTGCTCAATGCCGAGCTCTCTAAGGTTGCAGACGATTTCTATAAGATGCAGGCAGTTGTGAATCTCTACTACGCTTTGGGCGGAGGAAGATATTAAGAGTTAGGAATTAGGAGTTTTGAATTTTGAATTGTCGGCTTTGCCGATTTTGAATTATTCAATTTTGAATTCATAATTCACAATTCACAATTCAAAACTCAAAATTGCGGCTTGCCGCAACAATTCAAAATTCAAAATTCAAAATTCAAAATTCAAATTATGATTAGTGATAAAGCATACATAGCTCCGGGTGCAAAGATTGGCAAGAATGTTACAATCTATCCGTTTGCCTACATCGAGGACGGTGTTGAAATAGGCGACGACTGCATCATCTTCCCATACGTAAGCATCATGCGTGGCACAAAGATGGGACGTGGCAACAAGGTATATCAGAACACCGTGCTCGGTGCTGAACCTCAGGACTTCAACTATACGGGTGCTGACACACGCCTTGTTATTGGCGACGAGAACATCTTCCGTGAGAATGTGGTAGTCAATCGCGCCACATTCACCGACGGTGAGACACGCATCGGCAACCGCAACTTCTTCATGGAGGGTGTACACATCTCACACGACACCAAGGTAGACAACTACGTAACATTCGGTTATGGTACAAAGGTAGCCGGTGACTGCGAGATTCACAGCGCTGCCATCTTCTCGTCAGGTGTCATTGTCAATTCAAATGTGCGTATCGGTGGTGCGTCTATGGTCACCAGTGGTGTGCGCATCTCGAAGGATGTTCCTCCGTTCATCGTAGCTACCGATAATCCCGTGCGCTACGGTGGCGTCAACGAGACACTGCTCAAGTCGTCTAACACAACCGACAAGGTCATCGGCCACATCGCCAATGCCTATCGTCTGGTGTTCCACGGACAGACCAGCGTGTTCGATGCAATCAATCAGATTAAGGAACAGGTGCCTACTGGAAAGGAGATCAACGCTATCGTCAAATTCCTTGAGGATAGCAAGCTGGGTATAATAAGCAAGATATAAAAAGCATTTTCATACTTTTTATATATTAGTGTTGTTATTTCAAAAGAAGCGGCAAGGTCGACGTGATGTCAACCTTGCCGCTGTTGTTTTTTTATAGCTGTTTCTTCTCAGAAGGAAACTATTTCTTTTCTTTCATGTGCTGCTCGTAGGCTCTTGCCAGTCCGCCCGTACTTGTTTCCTTGTACAGCGACGGCAGGTCGTGGCCCGTCTGCTTCATCACCTTCACTACGCGGTCGAACGAAACTGAGTGAGTACCGTCAGAGAATGATGCGTAGAGATTGGCATCAAGGGCACGTGTTGCAGCGAATGCGTTGCGCTCAATACACGGAATCTGAACCAGTCCGCACACAGGGTCGCACGTCATGCCCAAGTGATGCTCCAGTCCCATTTCCGCAGCATACTCAATCTGCGACGGACTTCCGCCGAACAACTGACATGCAGCAGCCGAAGCCATGGCGCACGCTACGCCCACCTCGCCCTGACAGCCAACATCAGCACCTGATATCGAAGCGTTCTGCTTCACCACATTGCCGAATATTCCGGCTGTAGCCATAGCGTGCAGAATGCGTGTGTCGCTGAAGTTATGACCCTTAGAGAGATGATAAAGCACAGCAGGCAATACACCGCACGAACCGCAAGTAGGCGCTGTCACGATGATTCCGCCCGAAGCATTCTCCTCACTTACCGAAAGAGCGTAGGCATAAACCAGCGCACGCGACTGCAACGACTGCTTGTATCCGCTTGCCTTGACATAGTAGATAGGGCCCTTGCGTGGAAGATTGAGCGGACCAGGCAGCGCACCCTCGTGGTCGATGCCACGCTCTACGCTCTCCTTCATTGCCTTCCATACATCCATCAGATAGTCCCATATATCATCGTCCTCGCTCTCGTTGACATACTCCCAGTAGCCGCGGCCGTTGCTTTCGCACCAGTCCTGTATCTCGCGCAGCGTATTCAGCTTGTACACTTCGCGCAGTCCGGTGAGCCAACGTCCCTTCTCGCCTTCCGACAATGCGCCGCCGCCTACGCTATAGCAAATCCATTCGTCAGTCTGGTTGCCGGCATTGTCAAATGCCACAAACTTCATACCATTGGGATGGAAGGGCAGAAACACTTGCGGTTGCCACTCAATACGCAACGGAGCAATAGGGCGCAGCACTTCGTCGATAGCTACGTCGGTCATGTGGCCGCGTCCGGTAGCAGCCAGACTGCCGTAGAGCGTCACCTCAAACGAGGCAGCGTGCATGTTATGACTTGCAAATATCTTAGCCGCCTTCTGCGGTCCCATAGTGTGACTGCTTGACGGTCCCTTGCCTATACGGAAAAGTTCTCTCAATGATTTCATAATGGATTGTTTGTTTTAGTCTTCTACAAAGTTACAACAAAATTCCGAATAACCGCCGTCCGGTCTTTTATTTATTTGTGGTGTAAACGTTTTGAAATATCCATCATGATGAGATAGCTATTTCCGCAGCAAGCAAACCGAACGTCTGACTCCAGTCCGACGCACATTTGTTACAGGCTGTTGAGCCACTTCTTGCCCGATTTGGTGTTGAGCCATATTGCGAATGGCAGCATAACGGCAATGAGCCATGCAAAAGTCAATATCAATGCTTCCATATTCTTAATTTTTTAGTACCTTGTTGCCAACGTAAGCGAACAAGAATGTTATTTTATGCGAGATTTCATTACTTCTTTCAAGTCCATAGTCTAATAAAATATACTTATGGAGCAAATTTAATAAGAAAAGTTGATAAAACAAGCAACAGTCTGATGAATTATACTTTCAGTTCGTCTGCTACTACTTTATTATCCCCCATAATCATTCGTGATTGTCAAAGATTGTGTTTATCTTTGTAGATGCAGAAACAAATAAGATAATGTAATTATGACAACAAAGGAAATAGACGAACGTTCGTTAGTGAATGCTCACCGCCTCTTTGAGTCGGGTGATATCGACTTGATGCCTGTAGGTACAACTGTAGGGCTTCAGCAAATACATTGCTATCTGTTCAACGACCTATACCCATTTGCCGGTGTCGTTCGTGACAAGAATATTGCTAAGGAGGGTTTCCGTTTTGTCAATTCGCTCTATCTTGAAGCTGCACTCGCTGCTGTAGAGAAAATGCCGGAAGACACATTTGAGCATATCATAGAGAAGTATGTAGAGATGAACGTGTGCCATCCTTTCATGGAAGGCAACGGGCGCTCTACGCGCATTTGGCTCGACATGATGCTGAAACGTGCACTTGGCAAAGTGGTCAACTGGCAGTATGTGGACAAAGACCAGTATCTCTCGGCAATGGAACGCTCACCAATCAACGACCTCGAACTGCGCTATCTGCTCTCGCAGAACCTCACTTCAGATACGGAGAATCGTGAGGTGATATTCAAGGGGATTGAGCAGAGCTATTATTATGAGGGGTATGAGAAGTAAAATAAATAATTACAAAAAAAATGACAATCATTAAAACACAACCACACATCGATCTCGATGAATACATTCGTCAAGGAGAGCCAAGTCAAAAGGAGAAGGCTTCAATTTGGCAAACAGCAATCGGTCTGCAGGCTGTGGATGGATTGCATACTTCGGAATATCTGCGAGATACTGCTTGCAAGCACATTGAGGGTGAGATAGACATTGATGAGGCTCGAGAACTGATAAGAAGTTACTATCAGTCGAAGACTCTGCGTGAGCCGGATGATGAAGAGAAGCAGGAAGCGGACAATGTTTCGGCAAACATTACCAAGATTCTTTCTTCACAGACGTTGGATTTCAGTACTGGTGGGTATATCTCCGTTCAATCGGCTTTAAGGTGGACAACAGTCTTTTTGCTCATCACTCATGGTATTTCCGCAATGCCTTGGTTCGTGCGAATTATAAGAACGCTCTTAAGGGTATTGATTATACACCAGTATATTTAGAGCGTTTCTTCCGAAATCTGTTGTTGGGAGAAAAGTGGGATTTGCGTAATCGTTATCTTCATGTTCATGCAACTGACGAATGGAAAGTACAGCCAAATTTGACAAACAACGCAAGTACCCCACAAGTTCGTGATAATCACCCCACAAGTACCCCACAAGTAAAGAACAAGCTACATACAAGTAATACTTGTATAATGGAACTGATAAAAATCATAGGGGATAAGAAAATGTCAGTAAAGGAGATGCTGGCAGCAATTGGACTGAAGGAGCGGAAAAACTTCCTATGTCTCTATTTGAATCCAGCCATTAGTGAAGGTTATGTTTGTTTGCTTTATCCCTCTTCCCCTCGCCACCCTCGTCAGAAGTATCTTCTGACTGTGAAAGGATTGGCTGTGTATGATGAATACTACAGATAACCGTCTTTGCGGTGTTGTCTTTGCGCATCAGAATGGAGCATGCCGTATGATGCAAATATCGTATATGCAGTAAAAAAGTGTTACAAAATAAAAATCGATTCCAGAGATTTCCGGGGGCGATTTTTATGCTTTTTAGATGGTCTGATGGCATCTTGTCTTTCATTAGTTGTCCTTTTGCTTTTCAAAAGGACTACATTTACAGTGCAAATGGAGTACAGTTGCAATGTAAATGGAGTACAGTTGGAGTGCAAAAGTGGTCCTTTTGCAGAAAAATGAAGCATTTTTACGTTCGTGTTTTTTATTGATTTTACTATCTGACGTTGTAATCCGTTGTGTATTAGTAATATAGCTGAAATTGTTCAAAACTCAAGAATTTCGAGCCAAAGATTTCCTTGTGCGCTCAACTCGTAGTTTTGAGAGGTTGGAAATGCAAATATTGTACAGGGACAGGGCCTTTTTTTTAGATGAAAATATCTTGTACAACAAAAAGTAAGGCGTTGTTTTGTGTAAACGTTTGCACAAAAAATAGTAGGTTTTTGATAATAATTCGATACAGGCTTTTGATTATAGTAATATCTTTGTATCATAATATTGACACAAGACTTTCAATAAGACAATAGACGTGAGACACAAAAACATTCATATAGAATGCTACTGAAGACACAAAAACATTCATATGTAATGCTATAGAGGAAAATAAAACTTAAACCAAAATATAAATAATTTTACAAAAGCCTGAAATGATGAAACAGATGTTCATATTGGCAATGATGCTACTCGCAACGTCAGGCACAGCAACAGCGCAGGACGTGGCACTTAAGACCAACCTCTTGGGTTGGGCTACAACATCGCTCAACGCAGGCGTTGAGATAGGCATAGCCGAGAAGCAGACGGCACAGCTGTTTGCTACTATCAACCCTTGGGAGTTCTCAGGGGGCAAGAAGGTGCGTTTCTGGAACGTAGAGCCCGAATACCGTTGGTGGACTTGCCAACGCTTCGGCGGCAGTTTCTTCGGTGTGCATGCTCTTGCCGGCGAATATAACATCAAGAACGTCGACTTGCCCTTCGGCACACTTCCCAAGACAAAGCGCGGACGCCATTATGAAGGATGGTATATAGGTGCCGGTGTCACCTATGGCTATCAATGGCTGCTCTCGCGCCACTGGAACATGGAGGCGTCGGTAGGTGTGGGCTATGCCTATAGCCCGTACAAGCTGTACGGACGCTGTGCCAAGTGTCTGGACGACACCCACCGCAATTATGTCGGACCTACCAAGGCAGCTCTCAGTATGATTTATATTTTTTAAACAGCATTATGAAGATGAATTCATTTACACATATCATCATTTCGTGCCTGATTGGAGCAGCTTCGTGCGGCTCGGCAAAGGCACAGACGCTTGCCTCCGGAGCTGTAGCCATTGACAATCTGCAGACCCGTGTAGAGGGCAACAAAGTGGATGTGGCGTTCAACCTCAACCTCAACAACCTGAAGCTGAAGGCCGAACAGCAGCTTGTTTTCACTCCGATGCTTGTTGCCGACGGCGACACGACAGCCCTCACTCCAATCATCGTCAATGGCAGATCGAAACAGATACGCATGGAGCGCAGCGGCGAATTGGCTTCAATAGCTACCGCCAGCCAGCAGCCGTTGGTTGTACTGCGCAAGAACGGAACTGAGCAGAGCGTAAGCTACAGCCAAACCATAACACGCAACCGCCCGTTTGAGTCGGAGCAATTGAATCTGCTCACCGCACAAGACATCTGCGGATGTGGCGACAAGGAGAATCTCGACAACTTCCAGCTTGCCACTATCGACAATTTAGCGGCTTGGAAACCAGCCGTTACATTTGTGCGTCCTGCAGCCGAGGCACGCAAGCAGCGTGCCGAGAAGGGCGAGGCTTATCTTAGCTTCCGTGTCAACAAGACCGATATTGTTGAGAATTTGTACGACAATGCACGTGAGTTGGCAAAGATAACTCAGACCGTCGACCTTGTGCGCAACGACAAGAACGTAGAGATTACAGGCATAAACATACATGGATATGCTTCGCCCGACGGCCCTTATGCCAACAACGAGCGTCTGGCACGTGAGCGTGCAGCATCTCTTAAGAATTATGTAGCCCGTCTGTATCCTATTGATGCCAAGCTGTACAGCTCAAACTCAACACCGGAGGACTGGAACGGATTCAGCCGATTGGTAGGCAAGTCGCAGCTGGCAAACAAGGAGGCTATACTCGATATATCCAACTCCACTCTTGCGCCCGATGACAAGGACAAGCGCATCCGTCAGCTCTATCCGCAGGATTATGCAGTGATAATGAGCGACATATATCCGCGTCTGCGCCACAGCGACTATACCGTGAGCTATACCGTAAGGCCCTTCTCGGTAGAGGAAGCCAAGCAGATACTCAAGACTCGTCCGCAACAGCTTTCGTTGCAGGAGATGTATCTTGTGGCACAGACTATGAAGGTGGGTTCGCCTGAATTCAACGAGGTGTTCGACATTGCCGTGCGTATGTTCCCCGACGATTCTACAGCCAATCTCAATGCGGCATGTGCCGATTTGCAGAGAGGCGATATGGAGTCAGCCGCTCGACATCTGCAGCATGCCGGCAACTCTGCCGAGGCATTGAATGCGCGTGGAGCATTGGCTGTAATGAAGAAGGACTATAAGTCGGCTCGCAAGCTGTTTGCTGAGGCTGCCGCCGCAGGTTCGGCAGATGCCAATGCCAATGCCGAACGAATAGCTAACGTAAAATTCTAAATCAAATAATTACTTAATCAATTAAACTTTTTAACTATGGTAAACGTTAAGAATCTATTCGGAATGGCTGTTATGGCTACAGCCTTGGTAGGTTGTTCAAGCAACGACAACCTTGCTCCTGATGGCAAAGACAATGTTGGCAAGACAGGTGAAGCCTATGCTTCATTCACAATCAATCTGCCTACAACACGCGCTACACGTGTAGCAGGTGAGCCTACATTTGCTGAAGGCGATGCAAAGGAATATGAGGTTAAGAACGGAACTATCCTTATCTTCACCAACGACGGCAAATTTGTTACAAGCGCACAGCTTGGAAACATGAACCCATGGAAGGATATTAAGACTGACGGTGTAACAACAGCTGCTACTGCTACTGTACAACTTACAGGTGTTGAAGTTGGTGGCAACTATCAGGCATTGGTTCTCCTCAACAATGATGTGGATGGTGCTCCTTCTAAGGTTACGTTGCCAACTTCAGGCGAATCATATGTTTCTTGGAATGCAAAAGCTGAAAATGCAACCGCTGCTTATACCAATACCGATTATATCTTTATGGCAAATGCTCCGAAGTATACCGGTACATCAACAGAGCCTACAACTCTTGTACCAGTTGCCAATATCTGTGCATCGCGCGAGCAAGCAGAAGCACAGCCTGCTACTACAGTTTACGTAGAGCGTGGTCTGGCTAAGGTTACAATGCAGAAATTTAATGCCGATGGTTACGCTATCGCTGCTGGTACATACGAAGGTGGCAAGGTTGAAATCAAAGCTTGGCAGCTTGACGTAACCAATAAGTCAACCTTCCCTGTTCATCAGACTGATGGTTTGATGACCGCTTGGGATCAGATATGGAATACTGGTCGTTTCTTTGATGCTACAAGTTCTATGTTCCAGCGTGTATATTGGGGCAAAGATCCTAACTATTCTGGTGGTGCTCTTCAGGATTTGGACGCATGCAAGGCTGCCTTCAATATGATAACGAACGACAAGGTTGTAGGCGAAGCTGGTATTGAGAATCCCCAGTATTGTCGTGAGAACACATTCGACCTTGCCAACATGATGCAGGGCCAGACTACACGTGTTGTCTTTAAGGCTGTTTTCACTCCTAAGGATTTTGTAACAGGACAGACATTCTATAAGATTGGCAACAACACTGCTATCTGGAATGCAACAAATCTTGCGCAGCAGATTAAGACAGTTGCTCTCAAGGCTATGAACATTGTAGATGATGCCGAGCAGGCAAAGTATGATGTAGACCTTTCTAAGGGCACAAACATTAGTGGTAAGGCTGGTCTGCATAAAATTACTGCAGATAATATTACATTCACGGGCGAAGGTACGTCAAAGGTTACAGAGGATGTAGTTAACGCAATCAACGATAAGCTTGGTTTGAAAGAAACCGGTATCTCTACATATCTGAACGGTGAGGCTTATTACATCGCCCGTATCAAGCACTTCAACGAGATGACTCATTGGAATGCTGGTGAAGCTTATGGTATAGAGAACGGCAAATATCTCGGCCGTTACGGTGTGCTCCGCAACAACTGGTACGACCTTTCTGTAAACAGCATCAGCGGTCTTGGCTATCCTGAAGTTCCTGAGGTTAAGCCTAATATGCCAGATGATGAGAACGAACAGTTCATCAACGTTGAGGTTAAGATTCTCGACTGGGCTAAGCGCAGCCAGAACATTGATCTCTAATCAATAGTTTTTCGATAGGGGAGCTGGGCGTACACTGCTCAGCCTCCTATTGAGATATACAAGACCTGAATACAGCACCCCACTATATACAATAAATAATCACACTCATTTAACCATTTAACGGCAAACATTATGTTTCATGGACTGCTAAAATCTTTATGCTCACTTTTCGTCATGACATTGCTGATGGCTTCATGCTCATTGATGCACGATGACCTTGAGCCTTGCGATACTGGCGTTTACCTACACTTCCGCTACGACTACAACACGCAGCGTGCCAATCTCTTCAACGACCACGTTGGAGGCATTGTTGTTATGGTATACGACAAGGACGGCAAGTTTATTATGCGCCAGGATGCCTTCAACACCGCTGCTGAAGCTCCTATCCGCCGCCATGACTTTGCCGTTCACCTCAATCTGCAGCCTGGCGACTACCGGTTTATAGCTATAGCCAATCAGAAGCGCTACGAGGACGCTCTGGCTACTAAGGGAGCCAAGTTCCGCATTCATGCACACACCGCTGGCGAGGACATGACCAAGTTCAACACCGTGCTCGACCGTACAAGTGCTGGCGAAATAGACGAGGTTGACTGTTCGGCTCCGCTCGATACGCTATGGCATGGCATGTCGCAACACCTTACTACCGTACGCGACCTGCAGGCTACACACGACACAATCTCACTGGTGCGCGACACCAAGCAGCTCACCATCTCGCTGCATCAGATTGACGCACCTGCCAACATCTCTGCCGACGACTTCGGCTACGAGGTAATAGCCGACAACGGCCACTTCAATCACGACAACTCTTTGGCAAGCGACTCAAAGCTTCGCTACACGCCTTTCCATACATGGACCACCGAATTCCGCGACGCGACAGGCAACGTTAAGGAACGCACTGCCCACGCCGGACTGATGCTCTCACGACTGGTATATTTCCCGCCTGAGCAGAACGACCGCAACGCCATGCTGCATATATATAATAAGGTGTCGGGCAAGACCGTCGCCCTTATCAATCTGCCCGACATACTTCAGCAGGGACGCGATGCCTATGCCTCACAAAACTATGGCATTCAGGAATATCTCGACCGCGAGTACGACTATCGTCTCGACTTCTTCCTCATCGGCACCGAGTGGCAGTATGTCAACCTCTCTGTAGGTGTGCTCGACTGGGCAAAGCGCATACAGCGCATAAGCTTGTAGCAGATACCTGACTGCTACAGAATCTGAACTGAAATATTAAACCTAATTACATTAAAAACAATGAAACGACTTGCAGACATACTCCTTTCTGTTGCTGCCCTGTTGTTGCTGGCAGCATGCACCGATGATGCCGATGTGTACAACAATCCGACGGCATCCGAGGGCAATCTGTGTGTCTATGTGCCAGTGACTCGTGATGCCAGCGGTGTCACGGGTGCTCTGGGCTCGAGCAATCCTACATACAATGCCTCAGTAGACGAGTGCAAGATCAACGACCTGCATCTTTATGCCTTCCCCGTGGGTGGCAACGGCACTTTCCTGTCGCAGGATTTGCCGTCGCCTGAGGCAAGCAACATGCTCAACGAGAATGTGGCTTCTTATCAGCTCAAGATCAAGCCCGGCACCTATCGTGTGTACGTAGTTGCCAACATGAAGGATGTGCTTGACGGCATGAGTATTAATACCGAAGGCGACTTGAAGAATGTGGTGTTGAGTTATCAGCCGATGTCTAAGCCCGGCATGCCCGTAGCCAATAATATCCCTATGATATACGAGCCTGCCACAAAGGCAGCCGACGGCACAACTACTGACGGCACCATTACCATAAGTTCTACAGACAACACAACCAAGACGGTTGTGGCTAATCTGCGTTTTACCTGTGTCAAGGTGTGTCTTAACCTTGTGTACGATCCTGATGCATCTGTAGTGAATGTAGCGCTGAAGTCTAACGGACTGCAGATTACCGACGTTATAGGCAAGCGACTCTCGCCGCAGACCAATCTGTTGTGGGACGGCAAGTTCACTAACCCCGATGTAAGCGACGACTATGCCAATGGCATCGAGTCGACATTGTACGATGCTTTGAATTCAACAGGTGAAGGCGCTTACTATAGTTCGTGGACTGACGAACCTGCCAATGCCAATGTCAACGACAAGGACATCATCACAGTTGAAGGTGAGGGTGTAGCCGCACCTGTCGACAACAAGCAGAAGTGGCTCTTCCGTGCCACCTATTATCTGCCCGAGCGCTACGTGGCACAGGCTTCGCAGCAGTCGGCATTGAAGGTGGGCGGAGCTGTAGGAGGTTCGGGCATTAAGAACAGCTACAACATCAACCTCGGCCACCGTCAGGACGAGACTTCAACAACAGAAGTGCCTACATTCCCGCGCAGCACCTACTACGAGATAGTAGGACGCCTGAAGACTCTTGGCAACGTCAATCTCGACTGTATCGTGGGCGTAAAGGAGTGGCAGATGGCAACTATAGATGTCGACCTCAACCATACTACACTTTGGGTGTCGAAATCAAATGCAGAGGTTAAGTCGCTGCAAGACGACTACATCGACTACGTGACCAACGCGCTGGATGGTATCACGTTTGGGTGTGACACTGAGATAGAGAAGTTTGGTTCTGGTAAGTTGCCCGTTATTATTGCAACCAACGATGCTGCGACCAAACGTGTGACATTCAGTATTAATCCAAATATCTCGGTAAGTGACTTCAATGCTGCTGATGCTCTTACAGGCACTGCCAAAGTATGGATACAGGCAGGCAACATTAAGAAATATCTTGATGTTTCGTACGATGTTACACCATACTTCAAGGTGGATCCTGTGGATGTTGTTATCTTCTACGATGGAGGTAATGCACCTGAGTTGACTAAGGTGGTGAAGTTTACTACCAACCTTGGCGGCATACAGTTCCCGTCTGGTTGGACAGTAAGTGATAGTGGACACGATGAGATTTATGCCCAGTCGAATATAAACATCAAGTGCGACAAAACCAATGTGGCTGAGGGTACGTTCACCGTTACGGCTACTACCGACCCGGTGACAACAACCACACACGTCTTTACTGTAAAAGCCATTGGCGATAACAATGTTGAGCAGCAGATACGTGTAACGGTGCGTCCTCCTGTGGGCGACTACATTATATATATGCGAGCCATAAACGACTTGGCATGGTGTAAAGGTGGCGATACCGATGCGTACCAGCATTCGAATATGCTCGACGAAGACCCTACCATCGGTTCCGTAAATAATAACTGGCGAGACGGTTGGTGGGAAGAGCAGAATGCCAAATGGGGCGAAGACCGTTCGCCGCACAACGGCTATCACTATGTCTACATATACACACAGATAGGTGAGACACAGCCTGATGGTAGTAAGGACCCGAATACGGCAGAATGGTATTTCGGTGGAGAGACCGATTACAAGGATTTCAATCGCAACACAGTATCGCAGGGTACTGACAATGATAACTATAAGGGAAAGTGGTGGCCAGGTCGCTCGATGAAGGCTGACAACAACAACCCAGGTTGGTACTATTACAGTATAGCGCATAATGCTATGTCTGTAGGAAACAACGGTAAGGGACAGGCACAGACTACTGCTGAAAAGAAGATAAAGCCGGGACAGACCCTGCTGATTTTCAGCAATGGTACATTCCTCGACGCAGGCTTCCAGTCGCATCGATTCACCCATCACAACGACCCCGGCATCACACTCTTCAACTATGAGAATCGTGAAGGCTGGTATCTTTACGACCCATTGTCGGATCCTTACTACAGAGTATATGATGAGAAGCCTACCGTGGTAGACGTAGAGTATACCATATATACCAAGAACAGAAAAATAACTGCTTGGTATTCTCTGTTTGGAGTAAACAGTGGAGATGGTAAAGGTAAATTTACAATGTGGTGCAATAACAGCAAAGTTCCTGGCGAATTTGAGTGCACTGAATACGGACAGGACGGCAATGGCAAAACCTGGTACAAGACCATACTCCACCTCAAAGCCCCATTAGGTGAGTATGATAAGATTCTGACGGTTAAGGTAGGTGGTGATGACCTTCAGACTACATTGTTCAACGGCGATAACTATCCCTCAACCAAGATGAACGGCAAGCGTTATGTTGTGGAAGGCAGTTTCGATACGGACACAAAGACATGGAGACAGGGAGCTCCCTTTTAAAAAGTAACAATAAAAAAAGACAACAATATGTATATCAAGAAATTGACAAGTTGGTTCTTCATGCTCTTGGCTATGGCATTGGCTGCTTGTAGCGATGTCACAGAAGTTGGAGGCGGCGACACGCCAGACGTGTCGCCGGATGGAGTTGTGCTGACTCTTAAGTTGCCTAATTTCACTAAGAATTCTGTGGCGACAAGAGCTGAGTCACAACAGGTCGACAAAGTCTGCGTATTGTGTTACGACTCAGACGACAATTATCTCGGCATGAGCAACATCACAAGCTCGGACATCAAGCCCAAGGATGACGGTACATACGAGGTGAAGGTTATGGTTAAGGAGGGAGCAGCGACGCTGCATGTTGTTGCCAATGCCGATATAACAGAGAGTGATGCCAAGGACGCTGAGGGAAAGATAAACCTGTACAATGCTGTACGCAGCGACAAGATTGACATCAACGCTCCCGTTTGTTGGGGAAGCATCAAGGTGGCTGACCTGCTTAGCGGCAACCTGTCGTTGTCGTTGCTCAGGCAGTTTGCCAAAACGTCTGTTACCAAGGATGCGTCGTTGACCAATTTCGAGATAACAGGTTTCAGACTCTTCAACACGGCATCATCGGGCACGATAGCCTCAAAGTCGATTAATGATGTGGCTTTGCCATCGGTATATTGCTCGGATAATACAGACGGCTATGTATCGGGCGAGCAGCCTTTCTATGAGACACCTGCCGACAAGGCATATATGATAATATGTGCGAAATATAAGGGCGGGGCAAAGACATATTATAGGGTGGATTTTCTGAATAAGAAGTCGGACGGCACGGCAGAACCGATGGCTCTTCTGCGCAATCATCATTATCAGGTGAAGGTTACGGCTGTGAACCATGCAGGCTGGTCGACACCAGAAGAAGCAGATGCCAATCCGCCTGAGAACAGACTGTCTGTAGTGGTGGTTGACGACAATCCGCCCATTGTAGACATGATAGCATGCAAGGACTATGAGCTTGGAGTGTGTGGCGAACGTCAGGCATTGGGCAATGACGATAAGGTTACAGTAACGTTTGTAACTACAAAGCCTGACTTCAAATATAGTGTTAAGTCAAACACCGAATGGATTACGGTTTCTCCAACTGCAACAGTTGTTGAGCTTCCTTCATCCGGACACTCTTCATCAGGCAAGCGGTACACCCTTGAGCTTACTCTGACAAAGAACTACAACTCTGAAGCGCGTCATGGTTCTGTAACAATAACATCTGGCGATTTGTCGCGCGAAGTCAAGATCACTCAGTTGGGCTACGACTTCCGTCACGACGATGAAAGAATGGTAAAGATAAAGAGCCTTAGTGGAGAATCAATTTCAGAAACCGACTACTTCACTTGGATGGACAACTCGCTTAAGGGTATAAAGCCTGAAGAGAACCAAGGCAATGTGCGCAACGACGGTCTTCACTTCTTTGTAGGAAAAAATCCTGTTTGCTATTACATACCGCATATCGATGGCGATACATGGGAATGTAAGGACTCACGTGTGAATGTACAAGTGGTAACTGACAATGGTAAGAAATACTACAAGCTGACACTTGTTGACACGGATACTAATTATAGTATGTGGATAAACCCAGAGGCTTTCACCATTACCAACGGAATCAAGAAGATAACCTATCCGATTTATCATGTCGGATTGTTCGCACAGTTGACGGGAATGGCAGCAGATGAATATCAGCTTGGCGTAAGCAAGGCTTCGGGTTGGTACTATTACGAGATGGTGAATGTAAAAGCAGGTGGCAAAACCTATCACATGCTCGACCGCAATCTCGGTGCCACCACCAATGCCTATTACAATCCCGGTGCCACAGTGCTTAGAGGCAACAATGGAGCTATAGGAGGCTATTTCAAGATATCGGTAGCTGATAACTCTTATGATGCTAAGAAAAAAAACGATGTGGTAGAGGCTCTGGCAATAGGCAACTTCCAGGTGTGCGACAACGCCTGCCTGACAAATCTCATCGACAACAATGTGCTGACGATAGAAGCCAAGACGACAGCCACGGGAGAGGTGTACAACTGCCTTAGCATGAAAACCGAAAACAACTCGCAGATTCCCGAGATATTTATTCCTATGAGTGGATATTATGAGGGTGCGACTTACAAGGATGAATATCATGCCAATTTATGGACATGCTCACGACTGTCTGACTATCAGGGATTCTCAGCAAGCAGTCCTGAATATGGCTTCTGGTACTTGTATCTTGACGCTTTCAGCAAGACGCTTAATATGTCAAACTACCGATTTGTGTCAGGTTCGTCAGGTGGCAGTACATACAGATACCGTGCAATGCCAGTAAGACTTGTAGCAGAATAGCAGAATAATTAGGTTTTGATAATTTTTGGGTATTAAAAGAAAACCTCTCAAGACTCGGGCTTTTATGAGCCAAGGATATCCTTGTGCACAAAGCTCGTGGCTTTGAGAGGTTTTTAAATGTAAGTTGTTCCTTTGTTTTTCCTCTCTATTGCTCTATTTTTCCTTTGAATTTATTGTTTTTCTCTGTTAACAAAAGACAAAATGCAGGTGTTTTATTTGCTTGTATGGAATTATTGCTGTAATTTTGCACATACATAAATTGATGTGCAAAATAATAGAAAGGTAAGGAAACGTTATGTCAATATCCAAGACTCGCCAAAAACTCGTTGATGTGGCACGCCAGCTGTTTGCCAAGAACGGCATTGCCAACACTACAATGAACGACATTGCTGTGGCATCGGGCAAGGGTCGCCGCACGCTTTACACCTACTTCAACCGCAAGGAAGACGTGTATTCGGCTGTGATAGAGTCGGAATTGGAGCGCCTGTCGGACAAGCTCGACGAGGTGGCTGGCATGAAGATGCGGCCGCAGGACAAGATTATTGAGCTGATATACACCCATCTGAGCATGATACGGGAGACGGTGGTGCGCAACGGCAATCTGCGTGCAGAATTCTTCCGCAACATATGGATGGTGGAGAAGGTGCGCAAGAAGTTTGACGAGGACGAGATCGAGCTCTTTCGCAAGGTGTATGCCGACGGCAAGGCCGACGGTGAGTTTGACATCGAAGACGTCGACCTCGTGGCAGACATCACACATTATTGTATAAAGGGACTGGAGGTGCCGTTCATCTACGGCCGACTGGGTCACGGAATGACCGAGGAAACCAGCAAGCCGCTTGTAGCCAAGGTGGTGTATGGTGCACTGGGCAAGCGCATTAATAATAATGTATAGTGAACATAGATATACGAAACAATAAAGTACTAAATAACAATAAATCAATTAACGAAATGGGATTACTTACAGGTAAGACTGCCCTCGTCACTGGAGCAGCCCGCGGCATCGGAAAGGCTGTCGCTATGAAATTCGCCTCTGAAGGCGCAAACATCGCATTCACCGACCTCGTTCTGAACGACGACATGGCCGCAGGTCTTGAGGCTACACGCAAGGAGATTGAGGCTCTTGGCGTAACATGCCGCGCTTATGCTGGCAACGCCGCTGACTTTGAGGAGACCGAGAAGACCGTTAAGCAGATTCACGCTGACTTCGGCTCAATCGACATTCTCGTCAACAACGCCGGTATCACCAAGGACGGACTCATGCTGCGTATGACTGAGGCTCAGTGGGACGCTGTACTGAACGTCAACCTTAAGTCGGCTTTCAACTTTATCCACGCTTGCTCGCCAATCATGCTGCGTCAGCGCAGTGGCTCTATCATCAACATGGCTTCGGTAGTTGGTGTTCACGGCAACGCTGGTCAGTGCAACTATGCTGCCTCTAAGGCTGGTATGATTGCTCTTGCCAAGTCAATCGCTCAGGAGTTGGGCCCGAAGGGTGTACGTGCCAACGCTGTAGCTCCTGGTTTCATTGAGACAGCTATGACAGCACAGCTGCCTGAGGAGATTCGCAAGGACTGGATGAAGAAGATTCCTCTTCGTCGTGGTGGTCAGACCGAGGACATCGCCAATGTATGTCTGTTCCTCGCTTCTGACATGTCTTCTTATGTCAGCGGTCAGGTTATTCAGATCGACGGTGGCATGAACATGTAATCAGACTCTGATTATATACATTATTAAATATGGTAGGAGGGTATGGCGGAACACCATATCCTCCTATTTTAATTCATATACCAGCTTATGAAGGTAGTCTACGAAGACAATCACATTATAATAGTCGACAAGTGCAGCGGCGAGATTGTGCAGGGCGACAAGACCGGCGACAAGCCTCTGTCGGAGACGGTGAAGGAGTATATCAAGGAGAAGTACAACAAGCCTGGCAACGTGTTCCTGGGCGTTGTACACCGACTCGACCGCCCCGTAAGCGGACTCGTGGTGTTTGCCAAGACGTCGAAGGCTCTGTCGCGACTCAACGACATGTTCCGCACGGGCGACGTGCACAAGACATACTGGGCAGTGGTGAAGAGCCGTGATATAGCTCCAGAGGGTACGCTGACCGACTGGCTCACTCGCAACGAACGCCAGAACAAGAGCTACGCACATGAACGCGAGGTGCCTGGAGCCAAGAAGGCTGTGCTGAAATACAAGGTGCGTGCCGTTGCCGACAATTATATGCTCATTGAGGTGACGCTGCTCACAGGCCGCCACCATCAGATACGCTGCCAGTTGGCACACATGGGATGCCCCATCAAGGGCGACCTGAAGTATGGTGCACCGCGCAGCAATCCCGACGGTAGCATATCATTGCTGTCGCGCCGTGTAGAGTTTGTGCATCCCGTGTCGAAGGAGACCATCGTGGCTTACGCCGATGTGCCTAATGACCGCCTGTGGCACGACCTCAGCGCCAATGCGGAGTAGAGGTTCGCTCAAAACTAAATAAAAATAATAAAAAAGCAAAATATGAAGCCAGTTGTAAAGAAATCGCTTATTGCCGTGGCTGCAGTTGTTGCCACGCCCATTGTCATTTTAGTTCTATTGGCTGTGCTGCTTTATGTGCCGTCAGTGCAAAACTGGGCAGTAAGGCAAGTGGCTTCATATGCCTCAGAGTCGACAGGTATGACAGTACGTGTCGACCATGTGCGCTTGCGCTTTCCGTTAGACTTGACAGTCGACGGTTTTCTGGCAACACAGCCCAACGACTCTTTGCGCCATAAGACAGACACTATAGCCGACGCCCGCCAGCTTACTGTGAGTGTGCGTCTGCGTCCGTTGTTTCATGGCAATGTGGTGGTCGACCGCCTCGAATTGGCGGACACCAAACTCAATACAGCCCACTTCGTACCCTCGGCACGTGTCAAGGGACACGTTGGACAGCTCTCGCTGCGCAGCCGCAGCATCAATCTTAATGACGAGACCGTACACATCGACCAAGCTGCGCTGAAGGGCGCGCGTCTGGATGTGGCGCTGAGCGACACCGTTCCGGAAGACACTACCAGCACGCCGTCGCACTGGAACATCTCGCTCGACCGTCTTGACATAGCCGACACAAAAGCCACGGTTCACATGCCGGACGACTCGCTGCGCATTGCGGCAGGAATAGGCAAGCTGGAGGCACGCAACGGCAGCTTCGACCTGTTTAAGGGAACGTATAGTGTGGGTTCGCTCGACTGGCGTGAGGGTTCGCTCAACTACGACATGCGCTACACCTTGGCTCAGCCAGGGTTCGACTATAATCATATAGCACTCTCCGCCATTGGCATGCACGTCGACTCGCTGCAATATAGCGACGACGGCGTAAGGCTGAGGCTGAAGGAGTGTGCGCTGAAGGAGAAGAGCGGACTGCAAGTCAACGAATTCTCAACCTACCTTTTGCTGGATTCTACCCATGTGTGGCTGCCCGATATGCGACTGCGCACACCTCGGTCGATGCTCACGGCAAAGGTGAAGATGGACCTTTCGACATTTGCCGAAAGCAATCCGGGCGTCATGGACGTCAACATCAAGGGCTATGTCGTCAAGACCGATTTCGTGCCGCTGTTTGGGTTCTTGCCCAAGGAGATGCTGCGCCGCATGCCCGCCACGCCCATCACTCTCAATGCCGACATCAACGGCAACATGCGCCGGCTCAGTATCAACGAGCTGTCCGTAACCTATCCTACGGCTTTCGCCTTAAAGGCTAAGGGCAAGGCGCAGAATCTCACGGATACCGACCGTCTGCGTGCCGACATCAAGGCTGAGGGACGTACATATAATCTCGACTTTGTCAAAGCGATGTTGCCACGCTCGGTGGCAAGCTCGTTCAACATACCATACGGCATTGGGCTTAAAGCCAATGTGCATGCCGACGGACCACGCTATGCTGCCGACTTCAATGTGACTGAGGGTGGCGGACATGTGGGCGGCAAGGCTTCGGTCGACACTCGCCGCATGGCTTACAACGCAACGCTGTCGGCAAAGAGTCTGCATCTGTCGCACTTCGTGCCCGGACTGGCGGCAGGACCGTTCACGGGCAGTCTGAAGGCGCACGGAGTGGGCACCGACATGTTGTCGCCTCGTACGCAGCTCGATGCAGAGGGCAGTATTGCCGAGTTCAGATATGCCGGCTACGACATGTCGAACACTAAGCTAACAGCCAATGTACACAATGGAGTGGGGCATGCGCTGCTCGACAGCCATACGCCGCTGCTGCAGGGCACCATCAACCTCAATGCCCTGATGAACGGCAAACGCATGGATGCACAGCTGGCGTGCGACCTTATCAATGCCGACTTTATGCGTATGGGCGTGAGCAAACGTCCGCTGACAGCCTCGCTGCGTGCCGATGTTGACCTGGCGAGCGACTTTAAGGTCAATCACACCGCACGTGGAGTGATTGGCAACATCATCGTGCGCGACAGTTCGCGTACGTATCGCCCCGAGCGAATAGCGCTCGACATATTCACTCGCCGCGACTCTACTCACGCCGCTGTAACAAGTGGCGACTTTACGTTGCGTCTTGACGGCAGCGGTACGATAGAGCACATAATGAAGCGTCTGGAGAGTGTCAACGAGGAGGCTATGCGACAGTCGAAGGAGAGATATATCGACCAGTTGCGCCTGCGTGAGCGTCTGCCCGACGTGGCGCTGTACTTCGATGCCGGACGCGAAAACATATTCGCCCGCACATTGCGCCGCTTCGGCTACGACTTTCACAATGCTTATATAGATATGGCTACATCGCCGGCGGCAGGCATCAACGGCAAGCTGCGCCTCGACTCGCTCGTGGCAGCCGGAGTGCAGCTTGACACCATACGCCTGGCGTTCAAGTCGGATTCGATAAAGACCGACTTTGAGGGACAGGTGCGCAACAACCGCTCCAACAAGCAGTTTGTGTTTGACGCCCGTTTCCGTGGCGCCTTCCACGAGCAGTCGATGTATTTAGGTACACGCATATACGATGCCCGCGAACGTCTTGGCATTGCGCTTGGACTGCGTGCACAGATGGAACAGGGCGGTGTGCGTGTGTCGTTAGGCGGCATCGACCCCGTGTTGGGATATAAGGAATTCAAGGTTAACAAGAACAACTATGTGTTCTTTGCCAATGATAAGCGCCTCTCTGCCGACATGGCTCTGCGTGCCGACGACGGTATGGCGGTGCGTGTATACACCAACGACAGCACTGAGGCATTGCAGGACGTTACTATAGGATTGGCACGCTTCGACCTGCAGAAGGTGCTTGCCGTAGTACCTTACGCACCGAACATTTCGGGCATTCTCAACGGCGACTTCCACTACATATCACAGCAAGAGGGCGATATGTCGGTATCGTCGTCGGTGAGCATTGACAAAATGACTTACGAGGGTTGTCCGATAGGCAATCTGTCGAGCGAGTTTGTGTATATGCCAAAGGACAATATGCGCGAGCATTATGTAGACGGAACGCTGTCGATGGACGACTACGAGGTGTGCTCACTCACCGGATTGTACGACACCGATGGTGAAGGCACGCTCGATGCCGACCTCAAGATGTCGCGCACACCGCTGCTTCTGCTCAACGGTTTTGTGTCCGACCGCATCATAGGCTTCAAGGGCTATGCCCAGGGCGAGGTGAAGGTGCACGGCTCGCTCAGTCGTCCTGATGTCAACGGCGAGGTTTATTTTGACTCAGCCTATGTGGCAAGCGAACCCTATGGCATCGAGATGCGTATGTGCGACGACCCGCTCACCATCACCAACAGCCGCCTTTCGCTCGAGAACTTCCAGCTCTTTGCCCGCAACGGCAATCCGCTTACGCTGCGCGGATATGTCGACTTTGCCGACGTGGCAAACATGTCGCTCAACGTACGAATGCGTGCCGACAACTATTTGCTCATCGACTCGAAGGAGACAGCACGCTCGGAGGCTTATGGCAAGGCGTGGGTCAACTTCCTCGGACTGGCTGAGGGACCGCTCGATGCGCTGCGTGTGCGTGGACGACTCGATGTGCTGGGTTCGAGCGACGTCACATATATATTGCGCGACTCGCCACTCAGCACCGACAATCAGCTCGATGGACTCGTGAAGTTTGTCAACTTCCGCGACCCGAATGCCGTTACCGTGACACGTCCGCCAATCAATGGACTCAACATGGACCTCACGGTCAACATCGACGACGGTTCGCATGTGCTGTGCGCACTCAATGCCGACCACTCCAACTATGTTGACCTCATTGGTGGAGGCGACCTGCGTATGCAATATACTGCCAGCGACGGACTGAGTCTGTACGGACGCTATACTATAGGTTCGGGCGAGATGAAATACTCGTTGCCCGTAATTCCGCTCAAGACATTTACCATCAAGGACGGCAGCTATGCCGAATTCTCGGGCGACCCGATGAATCCGCGACTCAACATCACCGCCACAGAAGAGAACAAGACAACCGTGACCGATGACGGCGGAACCGGCCGCAGCGTTACATTCGAGTGTGGTGTCGTGATAACCAAGACGCTGAAGGACATGGGACTGCAGTTTACCATCGACGCACCCGACGACCAGCAGATGCACAACGAACTGATGACGCAGTCGGTAGAGAACCGTGGCAAGCTGGCTGTGGCCATGCTTACAACGGGCATGTATCTCGCCGACGGCAACACCAACTCGTTCTCGATGAACAATGCGCTGAGTGCATTCCTCAACTCGCAAATCAACGCCATCAGCGGCAATGCCTTGCGCACGCTCGACCTTTCGTTCGGTATGGACAACACTACGCTGGGTTCGGGACAGGTACACACCGACTACTCGTTCAAGTTCTCAAAGCGATTCTGGAACAACCGTCTGCGCATAGTCATCGGTGGAAAGGTGTCGAGCGGTGCCGAGATTGAAAACCAGAACGATACGTTCTTCGACAACGTTACGTTTGAGTATCGTCTGTCGCCCAACTCCAACAAATACTTGAAGCTGTTCTACGACCGTGACTCGTACGACTGGCTCGAAGGCTATGTGGAGCAGTTTGGCGGCGGTTTCCTGTGGCGCAAGAAGATGGACAGCCTGAAGGAGATATTCCGTTTCAGAAAGCCGAAACAGAACGACCAGATTGGGCTGCTCAATGACACTACAAGACAGAAGAAATAATAATAAAAGCCGTATATAAGGATATGAATGCAAATAGAAATAACAGCATACCGACACTCTCACGTCTGTGGAAGGGCGTGATGGGTGTGCTTGGCATGGTGCTCTTTGCCTCGTGCTCGGAGACGGCGAGCGTGCCCGACGGCGACCAACTGTACACCGGACAGCGCAAGATAAAATACGAGAACTATGCTGCCAACGACCATTTCAACACCACTCAGGAGGAGGTGGAGGCGGCTCTTGCCACCGAACCGAACGGTGCCATACTGGGCAGTTCGTATTATCGCTCGCCATTCCCTTACCGCTTGTGGATATACAATGCCTTTTACAAAAGCGACGAGGGATTGGGCAAATGGGTGCGCAAGACATTCGGCAAGGCACCGGTGCTCATGAGCAACGTAAATCCGCGTCTGCGCTCGCAGGTGGCACGCGAACTGCTGCGTGCACGTGGCTATTTCGGATCGTATGTCAACTACGACATTCTCACAAATTCAAACCCGAAGAAAGCCAAGATTGGCTATACGGTCAACTTTGGCGACCTGACCACTATCGACACATTGACTTACGTGAACTTCCCCGTTGAGGCTCAGCATCTCATCGATTCTACATCGGCAGAATCGTTGGTGCACAAGGGCGACCCGTTCGACGTGTCGACGCTCGAAGCCGAGCGTACACGTGTGTCGACACTGTTGCGCAACAATGGCTATTTCTACTATCAGCCGGGCTATGCCACATATCTGGCTGACACCCTTGCTGCCGTGAATAAGGCACAGGTGAAGTTGCAGTATGCCGACAGTCTGCCCTCGCAGATAGGCAAGAAGTGGTATATCGGGCATATCAATCTTGAGATGCGACGCAATGCTATGCAGCAACTCACCGATACTGTGACGCGCCGTGACTATACAATAGTATATACGGGCAAGCGCACGCCTATACGTGCAGGCGTGATAGCGCGCGACCTGAAGATGCGTCCTGGCAAACTCTATAGTTATAACACCTATCAGCAGTCAATCAATACACTCACCTCAAAGGGACTTTTCTCGCGTGTAGACCTTGGATTTGCTCCGCGCGACACTTCGGCAACCTGCGATACGCTCGACCTTACGCTCAACTGCGTATTCGACAAGCCATACGACTTCTATGTTGAGGCAAATGTTGTGGGCAAGACAACGGGGCGTGTAGGTCCGGGATTGGTTATGGGTGTAGTCAGACGCAACGCCTTCCGTGGCGGCGAGAAATTGTCGGTCAATCTGAAAGGCTCGTACGAGTGGCAGACCGGACACCGTGCCGACGGTACAAGTTCCAAGTTCAACTCGTATGAGTATGGTGCCGACGTGTCGCTTGAGATGCCCCGACTGATGTTTGTAGACCGTTTGATGGAGCGTGTGCGTGCCAAACGCTGGCTGAGCGGACAAAAGTTGAAGCCCAACAACACAGTATCGAACACGCTTATCAAGGCTTCGAGCGACGTGATCAACCGTTCGGGCTACTTCAAGCGCCACATCGTGTCGGGCGAATTGACATATACCATCCAGCCCGCGCCCAATAGGGTGCACCAGTTCTCGCCCCTCATACTGCAATACGAATACATGCAGAAGCAGACCGATGCTTTCAAAGAGATAGTAAATCAGAGTCCGTATCTGCTCATTTCGATGGCCGACCAGTTTGTGCCTAAGATGCGCTATACGTTCACTTATCAGTCGCGCTCTACCTTCCGCAACCCGATATATTGGCAGGTGTCGGTGAGCGAGGCTTCCAATCTGTTGTCGCTTGGCTATCTGGCGTGCGGAGAGAAGTGGAATGAAAAGGGAAAGACGATGTTCAAGAACCCATACGCTCAGTTCTTGAAGGTAGAAACCGACTATCGCAAGACGTGGCAGGTGTCTGACCACAGCCAATTGGTGGGTCATGTCAATGCCGGCGTGATATGGTCGTATGGCAATGCAAGCGCTGCGCCATACAGTGAGCAGTTTTATGTGGGTGGTGCCAACAGCATACGTGCCTTCAATGTGCGCAGCATAGGTCCGGGTCGATACTACACCAATCAGTCGCGACTGTCGTATATGGACCAGACGGGCGACATAAAGTTTCAGGCCAACGTGGAGTATCGTCCGCGTCTGTTCGGCAATTTGTATGGAGCGCTCTTCGTAGATGCCGGCAACGTATGGGCATTGCGCGACGACGGCTATCGTGAAGGCTCGAAACTGCAAATGAAAAATCTGCTAAAGGACATGGCGTTGGGCACCGGGGTAGGCATTCGCTACGACTTGGAGTTCTTTGTGCTGCGTCTCGACTGGGGTATCGGTATACACGTGCCCTACAAGAGCGGATTCTATAATATGAACAGTTTCAAGGATTCGCAGAGCCTGCATTTCGCAATCGGCTATCCGTTCTGATGCCGATGGCAGAGGCAAGGGTGAAGTCGACAAATAAAAATAAACAATATTGTATAGCAAAAGAACAACATTGTCTTACTATAATTTAGTGTAAGACAATGTTGTTCTTTTTGTATTTCTCCTCTAAATGTTTATGGTATGCTTTTCTTCCATTTATATCGTCAGCTTCAATAGAGTCAGAAGGTACTACTCCCAACATACCCATAACCATATCAGGAATTTCAAGTTCTTTTGTTTCCATATATGCGTCATATTTTGATGTTATATATTGTAAATTGAAAAACTCCAATCTGCCAATGCATTCAAGCTGCTTCTAGTATGCAGCAATGCAATTGAAGCCCTCAGCAGCCACACGGTCGCGGATTGTGTTAAGTTCTTCGTGCGTGGCCTTGCGCAATGTCGGGCATGGAGTTTCGCGGTCGATGGTGTATATCATCACTTCTGAGGGGCGTATTTGTCGCACGACAGCGAGCCATGGCTCAACGAAGCGGTCGCTGGTGTTCGATACATCGTGTCCGAGGTCGTCCGTTCCGTTCATGAAAATGGTCTGGATGATGACGTGACCATTGAACGACTGCATCTCCTTGATTATCTGCTCCACGTCGTAGGCAGGTGAAACGGGGCGGTCTACATTATTTATATATATAGGGTCTACAGTGTCGAGCTTCATTATGTTGTTGTCGACGAGCATCAAGGCACGATGCACGTCGGGCCGGATGGCAAGCGTAGAATTGGTCAGCACCGAAACCTTGGCGTTAGGATAGTAATTGTTGCGTAGCCGTATGGTGTCCTCGACGATGCCCAGGAAGTCGGGATGGCCAGTAGGTTCGCCGTTGCCAGAGAATGTGATGACGTCGAGTGCCGATCCGTCTGCCTTCATCTCCTTCAGTTTAGCTTCAAGAGCCGATGCTATGTGTTGGCGTGTTGGACGTGGCGATTTGGTGTGACGGTTGCTATTATAGCCCACTTCGCAATATATACAGTCGAACGTACATATTTTTCCGTCGCTCGGATTGACGTTCACGCCGAGCGATATTCCCAGTCGGCGACTGTGTATAGGGCCGACAATAGGCGAAGGATAGAGAATTGTTGACATTGTTGTCTGTATTAATGTTTATTTTATGGGGTGCCAGTATCTTTTATGATTATACAAAGATACTGTTTCTATTTTGAAATCAGAACAGCAATACAATCATATCCATAACAGCGTGTTAATTGTGGTTAATTGCTCGCTGTTCCGATTTTTTTTTTGTTATTTTGCAAGAAATTTGGTATAATATACCCTTTAGAAAATGGCAAAAAGAAGGAAAAAGACCGGCAGTCGTCATGGATTGCAGGCGGTAACGCTGTGCATTAGCACGGCTATGGTGCTTATATTGTTGGGCTTGGTTGTGTTCTCGGTGCTTACAGCGCGCAACCTCTCGACATACGTAAAACAGAATATTGTGGTGACATTGATGCTTCAGGGCGATATGACGTCGGGTGAGGCCCGACAGTTCTGTGCCAAGCTGAAGCACCGCCCCTACATCTGCCGACTTGACTATATCAGTAAGGAGCAGGCACTGCGCGAGGGCATCAAGACGCTCGGCGCCGACCCATGTGAGTTTGCTGACACCAACCCGTTCCTTTCGTCAGTAGAGATTACGCTCAATGCCGACTATGCCAATACCGACTCGCTTCAGTTTATCTCGCGCGAGCTTAAAGCCTATCCGAAGGTGAGCGAGGTGAAATATCAGAAAGACTTGATTGACAGCGTCAACGCCAACATCGCCAAGATAAGTATTGTGTTGCTTACGATAGCGTTGTTGCTCACCATCGTGTCATTCTCGCTCATCAACAATACCATACGCCTTAGTGTATACGCCCGCCGCTTCTCTATACATACGATGAAGCTTGTGGGTGCATCGTGGGGATTCATACGTGCACCGTTCGTGCGCCGTTATATGCTCTTGGGATTGCTTGCAGCCATCATTGCCTGCATAGCTCTCGGCGGAGCCATATACGTATTATATATGTATGAGCCCGACATTCTTGAGGTGCTGACATGGCAGGTATTGGCTATAACAGCCGGTACGGTGGTGTTCTTCGGACTGTTCATCACAGCTCTCTGTTCGACCATTTCGGTCAACAAGTTCCTGAAGATGAAGGCAGGTGACCTATACAAGATTTAATATTCAACATTAATAATAAAGTAAAGTGGACAAGAGAAATTATGCTTTCGACAAGATCAATTTCATTCTCATAGCAGTGGGAATGGTGATTGTGATTCTTGGTTTCATCCTTATGAGTGGTGGCGGTAGCGACGAGTCGGTGTTCGATGCCGACATCTTCAGCGTGCGCCGCATCAAGGTGGCTCCAGTGGTTTGCTTCATCGGCTTCATATCAATTGTGTATGCAATAATCAGAAAGCCGAAAAACTAAAACATTTAACACTTAACATTAAAACGAAATAAAGTGGATTGGTTACAAGCATTGGTCCTGGGCATTGTTCAGGGCCTTACCGAATATTTGCCAGTAAGTAGCAGCGGCCATCTTGCCATCGGTTCATACCTCTTTGGCATTGAAGGCGAGGAGAACTTGGCATTCACCGTATTGGTGCACGTGGCTACAGTGATGAGTACATTCGTTGTACTGTGGAAAGAGATTGACTGGATATTGAAGGGACTCTTCAAGTTCAAGATGAACGATGAGACCAAGTATTTCCTCAACATCGTAGTGTCGATGATACCAATAGGCATCGTTGGCGTATTCTTCAAGGATAAGGTGGAGGAGATATTCGGTTCGGGACTGCTCATTGTGGGCTGCTGTCTGTTGCTTACTGCAGCTCTGCTCACCTTCTCTTATTATGCAAAACCGCGTCAACGCGAGCATATTTCGCTCAAGGACGCCTTCATCATCGGATTGGCACAGGCTTGCGCTGTACTGCCTGGACTGTCGCGCTCAGGTTCTACCATCGCAACAGGTCTGTTGCTCGGCAACAAGAAGGAGAAACTGGCACAGTTCTCGTTCCTTATGGTTGTCCCGCCGATACTCGGTGAGGCACTGCTCGACGTGCTTAAGGCAGCCAAAGGCGAGGAAGCGTTCGGTGACATCAGCGTTTTGCCGCTCGTTGTAGGCTTTATCGCCGCTTTCGTTAGCGGCTGTCTGGCTTGCAAGTGGATGATAAATATCGTGAAGAAGGGCAAACTCATATACTTCGGCATCTACTGCGCCATTGCAGGAGCCGTGACAATCGTATGCTCGCTCTTTTAAATAGACAGACTGCTTATTAATTGATAGACAACATACAGGGAATGAATTTCACCAAAGGCGAAGTCATCGCCATCAACAAACCCCTTGACATGACGAGCTTCAGCGCTCTTGCCTTTGTGCGCAAGCGTCTGTGTATGCGTCTTGGAGTGAAGAAATTGAAGGTGGGTCATGCCGGAACGCTCGACCCGCTTGCTACTGGTGTGCTTGTGCTCTGCACGGGCAAGTTCACCAAACGCATCGAGGAGTTTCAGCAGCATGGCAAGGAATATACAGCCACATTGCAGCTTGGTGCCACCACGCCCAGCTACGACATGGAGCATCCTGTCAACGAGACTTATCCCACTGACGGCATCACTCGCGAGCGTATCGAGCAGGTGCTTGAGCGCTTTAAGGGCGACATTGAGCAGGTTCCGCCTACGTTCAGCGCATGCAAGGTGAGCGGACAGCGTGCCTACGACCTTCGACGTAAGGGTAAGGACGTAGAGCTTCAGCCCAAGCATATACACATTGACGACATAGAACTGACCTCGTTCGACCCCGAACGTATGCAGATGTCGATACGCGTGGCATGCGGCAAGGGTACATATATACGTGCTTTGGCACGCGACATTGGTCGTGCTCTCGATTCGGGAGCCTATCTGACTGAGCTGTGCCGCACACGATCGGGCGAGTATCGTGTAGAGGACTGTCTCGAACTGAAGCAGTTTGAGGAGTGGCTCGCCAATCAGACAATAGAAACAACAGAAGATGAATAAATAAAAACGGACTATGAAGTTATCACAGTTTAAATTCAAATTACCCGAGGACCAGATTGCACTCTATCCTCACAGCTTGTACCGTGAGTTTGAGAACGACAATGGCGAGAAGGAGACATTCCGCATTACACGCCGCGACGAGTGCCGTCTGATGGTTCTGCACAAGAAATCTCAAACTATTGACATGTATAAGAAGGATGCCGACGGCAAGCCCATCGAGGGCGAATACCTCGACTTCCGCAATGTGCTCGACTACTTTGACGAGCATGATACTTTCATCTTCAACGACACTAAGGTGTTTCCTGCGCGCCTTTATGGCACAAAGGAGAAGACTGACGCTAAGATTGAGGTGTTCTTGCTGCGCGAACTCAATGAGGAGATGCGCCTCTGGGACGTGCTCGTTGAGCCGGCACGTAAGATTCGTATTGGCAACAAGCTGTTCTTCGACGAGTCGGGTACAATGGTGGCTGAGGTCATCGACAACACTACAAGCCGCGGCCGTACGTTGCGCTTCCTTTACGACTGTCCGCACGATGAGTTCAAACGCGAGTTGTTCGCACTTGGCGAGGCTCCACTGCCACGCTACATCATCGACCGTCGCGAGAACCATCATGCTACAGAGGACGACTTCGACGACTTTCAGTGTATCTTCGCCAAGAACGAGGGTGCCGTTACAGCTCCTGCTACAGGCTTGCACTTCTCGCGCGAGCTGATGAAGCGTATGGAAATCAAGGGGCTTAACTTTGCGTATATCACTCTGCACTGCGGTCTGGGCAACTTCCACGACATCGAAGTTGAGGACCTTACCAAGCACAAGATGGACTCTGAGCAGATGCACATCGGTGCTGAGGCTTGCGCTATCGTCAACAAGACAAAGCAGGAGGGCCGCCATGTGTGTGCTGTAGGTACAAGTGTTGTTAAGGCTACTGAGACAGCTGTTGGCACTGATGGAATGTTGAAGGAGTATGAGGGATGGACCAACAAGTTCATCTTCCCGCCGTACGACTTCGGACTTGCCGACTCGATGATATCTAACTTCTATCATCCATACTCAACACTGCTCATGGAGACAGCCGCTTTCGGTGGCTACGACCTCGTGATGGAGGCTTACAACCTCGCCGTTAAGCACGGATTCATGTTCGGAAGCTATGGCGATGCGTTGCTCATCCTCAACGACTAATAATAGGCTATGCATGTAGTATACCTTTCGCTCGGTTCAAATCTCGGCGACCGTCATGCCACTATGCGTCGTGCCATTGACATGCTCAATGCCGAGGCAGGCACTGTCGACCGACAGTCGTCGCCGCTTGAAACCGAACCGTGGGGATTTGAATCGGCCAATAAGTTTCTCAACATGTGTGTGCGTTTGCTCACAACGCTTACGCCAGAGCAACTCCTGTTGAAGACACAGGACATAGAGAAGCGGCTTGGTCGCACTGTGAAATCGGTAGACGGACAGTATCACGACCGTCCGATAGACATCGACATGCTGATGTACGACGATGTCAACATTTCGACTCCAGCCCTCACACTGCCACATCCCCACATGCATGAGCGCGACTTTGTGATGATACCGCTGCGTGAAATACTCTAAAAAATAGTTAATTCCAGCGTGTTTCATGCTCGTATCTTGCTGATTACGAATAAAAAGTCGTACCTTTGCACCCGCATTTCGCAAAATTCAATAATATTTTAAATTTACAAAAGTTCTATGTATTTAGATCAGGCAAAAAAACAAGAGATCTTTGGACAGTACGGAAAGTCTAACACTGATACTGGTTCAGCTGAGAGCCAGATAGCATTGTTCTCATACCGTATTTCCCATTTGACGGAACATCTTAAGAAGAACCGTAAAGATTATACTACCGCACGTTCACTGACACAGCTGGTAGGAAAGCGCCGCGCATTGCTCAACTATCTGTACGACCGCGACATCAATCGCTACCGTGCAATCATCAAGGCCCTCGGTCTTCGTAAGTAATTCGCGCACAGAAAGCTTAAGGCAAACAGAAAGTCCCGAAAACGATTCAAGTTTTCGGGACTTTTTGCATATATGTGAACAAAACTTCGTAACTTTGCAAAAAGTTTTTTTTAAGGTACTATATAAATGCAAGACATTAGAAACATTGCGATTATTGCCCACGTTGACCACGGCAAGACTACTCTTGTCGACAAGATGATGTTGGCGGGCAAGCTGTTCCGCGACGGCCAGGATAACAGTGGCCAGGTATTGGATGCCAATGACCTGGAGCGTGAACGAGGAATAACCATCCTTTCCAAGAACGTTTCAATCAACTGGAAAGGAACAAAAATCAATATTATAGACACCCCGGGACACTCCGACTTTGGCGGCGAGGTAGAGCGTGTGCTCAACATGGCAGACGGTTGTATTCTGCTGGTTGACGCTTTCGAGGGTCCGATGCCCCAGACTCGTTTCGTTCTTCAGAAGGCTCTGGAGATTGGCCTGAAGCCTATCGTTGTTGTTAACAAGGTTGACAAGCCCAACTGTCGTCCTGAAGAGGTTTACGAGATGGTGTTCGACCTTATGTTCTCGCTCAATGCCACTGAGGACCAGCTCGACTTCCCGGTTGTATACGGTTCGGCAAAGAACGGATGGATGGCTGAGGACTACAATGCTCCTACTGACAACATCGACTATCTGCTCGACAAGATTGTTGAGGTGATACCGGCTCCTAAGGTGCTTGAGGGTACTCCGCAGCTTCTTATCACATCGCTCGACTACTCAAGCTATACCGGTCGTATCGCTGTGGGACGTGTTCATCGTGGCACTCTGACTGAGGGCATGAACATAACCATATCACATCGTGACGGCAAAATGGAGAAGACCAAGATAAAGGAGATTCACGTGTTTGAGGGAATGGGCCAGAAGAAGGTTGAAGAGGTTCACTCTGGTGACATCTGCGCTATTGTAGGTCTGGAGAACTTCGAGATTGGCGATACCATTTGCGACTTTGAGAATCCTGAGCCACTGCCTCCTATCGCTATCGATGAGCCTACAATGAGTATGCTCTTCACCATCAACGACTCACCGTTCTTCGGCAAGGAGGGTAAGTTTGTGACTTCACGTCACGTCAACGACCGCCTTCAGAAGGAGCTTGAGAAGAACCTTGCGCTGCGTGTACGTCCTTTCGAGGATTCTACCGATAAGTGGATTGTCAGCGGACGTGGTGTGCTTCACCTCTCGGTTCTCATCGAGACAATGCGTCGTGAGGGCTATGAGCTTCAGGTAGGTCAGCCGCAGGTAATCTACAAGGAGATTGACGGACAGAAGTGTGAGCCTATCGAGGAGTTGACAATCAATGTGCCTGAGGAGTTCTCAAGCAAGATGATTGATATGGTGACACGTCGTAAGGGCGAGATGACATCAATGCAGACACTCGGCGAGCGTGTTGACATCGAGTTCGACATTCCTTCGCGTGGTATCATCGGTCTGCGTACCAATGTGCTTACAGCAAGCCAGGGCGAGGCCATCATGGCTCACCGCTTCAAGGAGTATCAGCCGTATAAGGGCGAGATCGTACGCCGTATGAACGGTTCGATGATTGCAATGGAGACTGGTACAGCTTACGCTTACTCTATCGACAAGCTCCAGGATCGCGGCAAATTCTTTATCGATCCGGGTGAAGAGGTTTATGGCGGTCAGGTAGTAGGCGAGCACGTTCACGACAACGACCTCGTAATCAACGTTACCAAGGCCAAGCAGCTCACCAACGTGCGTGCCAGCGGCTCTGACGAGAAGGCCCGCGTGATACCGAAGGTTGTAATGAGTCTTGAGGAGTGTCTTGAGTACATCAAGAGCGATGAGCTTGTTGAGGTTACTCCGAAGAGCATCCGCATGCGCAAGATCACTCTCGACCACCTTGCACGTAAGCGCTCTAACAAGGACTAATGTCTTGCAGAAGTACAGCATGTCACATATGTGCTGACTTTTAAAAAGTATATAAGATACTAAATATCGGAAAGGTGTTTCTTGGCATTGACGTCGGGGAACACCTTTTATAATATTATAATGTATAAGGAAATAAGAACTATGAAGAAAACAGTATTGTCACTTCTCGTTATGTTGTGCTGTGTTGCTGCGTCGGCACAGCCAGCTGCGGGTAAGTTCTCTGTCATTCCACGTGTGGGAGTGAGTCTGGCAAATCTCTCGGGCGATGGTGTTTATTATGGTAGCGCCAATGCTACGGAATCGTGGGGCTCATCGCGCAACAAGCCGGGATTCACAGTAGGTGTCGACCTCGACTATCAGTTTACCAATTCGCTTTCGGTGATGTTGGGTGCTCATTATGCCCAGCAAGGTTGCAATTACGGCAATGTCAACGAAAAGACATCGCAGTCGGGCAATGTGAATAAGTATGTCGGACTTAACGATTTGTCTACACAGCTGCACGTAATCAATGTTCCGTTGCTGTTCAATTACTATGTTGCTCCGGGATTTGCTGTGAAGACAGGTGTGCAGTTGGGCTTCCCCATGTCGGGAAAGCTGAAGTATACCGAGACAAACTTCACAGAGAATGAAAACGACGGGTTTGTAGCCGACACGCCAGTGAAGCACGACATCGACCTCAACTCGACAATCAAGAAGGTTGACTTTTCTATTCCCGTCGGAATCTCGTTTGAGTATATGAATGTAATAATAGATGCCCGCTACAACATCGGACTTACAAATGTTCAGAAGGATTTCCTCGATTTGAAGCCCGTTAAGAACCGTGTGTTTATGTTTAGCGCAGCTTATCGTTTCCAGTTGTAGGAAACATAAAACGATAAAAGATAATAAAAAAACAGCATTGACTACTTAACAAAGAAGTAATCAATGCTGTTTTTTTTTGTGCTATTACTTGCAGTTGGGGCACCAAGGCTTCAGCTGCTGGAAGAAGTCATTACCCTTGTCATCAACGAGGATGAATGCGGGGAAGTCTTCAACAGTAATCTTCCAGATAGCCTCCATGCCGAGCTCGGGATACTCTACGCACTCGATGCTCTTGATAGAGCTCTGAGAGAGAACGGCAGCTACGCCACCGATTGTGCCGAGATAGAATCCGCCGTGCTTCTTGCAAGCGTCGGTCACTACCTGCGAACGGTTGCCCTTGGCAATCATCACGAGCGATGCACCGTGATCCTGGAACTCGTCTACGTACGGGTCCATACGGTTGGCAGTGGTCGGACCCATTGAACCGCAAGGATATCCCTCCGGAGTCTTGGCAGGTCCGGCGTAGAGGATAGGATGGTTCTTGAAGTATTCAGGCATCTCCTCGCCTGCATCCAGACGAGCCTTAAGCTTAGCGTGAGCGATGTCGCGAGCCACGATGATAGTACCCTTGAGGTTAACACGTGTGCTGACAGGATATTTAGAGAGCTCAGCGCAAACTGCCTCAATACCGTTGTCGAGGTTGATCTCGATGCCCTTAGTGCCCTCGTCCGGACGACGAAGCTCTTCAGGAATAAGCTCAGAAGGATTAGAGTCCATTACCTCAAGGAAGATACCGTCCTTTGTAATCTTACCCTTGATGTTGCGGTCGGCCGAGCAGCTTACGCCCATACCGATTGGGCAGCTTGCACCGTGACGTGGCAGACGGATTACGCGGATGTCGTGAGCCAGATACTTGCCGCCGAACTGAGCACCCAGACCAATCTTGTGAGCCTCCTTCAGGAGTTTCTCTTCGAGGTCGATGTCGCGGAATGCACGACCGGTCTCGTCGCCAGTAGTAGGCAGAGCGTCGTAGTATTTGATTGAAGCGAGCTTCACGGTGAGCAGGTTCTTCTCAGCCGATGTGCCGCCGATAACGAATGCGATGTGGTAAGGAGGACAAGCCGCTGTGCCGAGGCTCTTCATCTTCTCAACGAGGAAAGGCAGCAATGTGCCCTCGTTCTGGATAGTAGCCTTAGTCATCGGATAGAAGTATGTCTTGTTTGCAGAGCCACCGCCCTTAGCAACCATTACAAAACGATACTCATCGCCCTCTACAGCCTCGATGTCAATCTGTGCCGGGAGGTTGCAGCGTGTGTTCACCTCGTCGTACATGTTGAGCGGAGCGTTCTGCGAGTAGCGCAGGTTGTCCTGTGTGAAAGTGTTGTAAACACCGCGTGAGAGAGCCTCTTCGTCCTCGAAGTCGGTCCAAACGCGCTGTCCCTTCTCGCCGTGGATGATGGCAGTACCGGTGTCCTGGCAGAAAGGCAGGATGCCCTTGCAGGCTGTCTCGGCGTTGCGCAGGAACTGCAGAGCAACGTACTTGTCGTTCTCTGAAGCCTCTGGGTCAGACAGAATCTTAGCCACCTGCAGGTTGTGCTCACGGCGCAGCATGAACTCTACGTCGTGGAATGCCTGCTGTGCGAGCAATGTCAGAGCCTCCTTCGAAACTTTCAGGATTGTCTTGCCTTCAAACTCACCGGTGCTCACGCCTTCCTTGCTGAGCAAGCGGTATTCAGTAGTATCCTCGCCCAACTGGAACATAGGAGCATACTTGAAATCTGGTGTTGATGCCATAATGTTATTTAGTTAATTGATGATTTTGAAATTTCTTTGCCACAAAGTTACAACGAATTGAAGACAATGCAAAATAATTGCCGCCTTTATTTTCCCCTATTTTACGGTAAAATGTCAAACGCAAGCTTTATAATATTTGTGCAACTTTCCATTGTTGATGAATTATGATGAAAATAGTGTCGTTTTATTATCCAAACCCTCCGTAGTTCTACTAATTAGTAAGTATTATCTATGATTGAGTGAAAAAAGTTTATTCTTTAATGCGCTTTATTGTCTAATTTGCGTATCTTTGCGCTCGAAAAAAACAATATAAAGAAAACCCAAAACCAATAAAAAGAAATACAAAAGAAATGAAGAAGATCAGAGCAGCCGTAGTAGGATACGGCAACATCGGACATTATGCTGTCCAGGCCCTTGAGGCCGCCGACGATTTCGAGATAGCAGGTATCGTGCGTCGCAATGGTGCCGACAACAAGCCGGCAGAGCTTTCACAGTATGAAGTAGTTAAGGATATTCGTGAGCTTAAGGACGTAGACGTAGCCATTCTCGCTACTCCTACACGTTCGTGCGAGGAATATGCCAAGCAGATTCTGCCTCTGGGCATCAACACCGTCGACAGCTTCGACATTCACACTTCAATCCTCGACTACCGTGCAGCACTCACTCCTATATGCAAGGAGCACAAGGCTGTGAGCATCATTGCAGCCGGATGGGATCCGGGTTCTGACTCTATCGTGCGTACACTCATGCAGAGTCTTGCACCGAAGGGACTCAGCTATACCAACTTCGGACCGGGTATGTCGATGGGTCACAGCGTATGCGTGCGCTCAAAGGAGGGCGTGAAGAATGCTCTTTCGATGACTATACCTAAGGGTGAGGGCTTGCACCGCCGTATGGTTTACGTAGAACTTGAGGACGGAGCAAACCTTGAGGACGTCACAGCAGCCATCAAGGCCGACCCGTACTTCGCCAACGACGAGACTCACGTATTTGAAGTGCCTTCGGTAGACGCTGTGCGCGACATGGGACACGGCGTTCATCTCACTCGCAAGGGTGTGAGCGGCAAGACACAGAATCAGCGTATGGAGTTCACCATGAGCATCAACAACCCTGCTCTCACTGGTCAGGTGCTTGTCAATGTGGCTCGTGCCTCAATGCGCCAGCAGCCGGGATGCTACACAATGATTGAGGTTCCGGTAATTGATATGCTTGAAGGCGAGCGCGAGGAACTCATCGCTCACTTGGTATAAAAACGAAAGTTATAAAAAAGGAGTTCAAAATAAAATCTTGAATGAAGAGGGGACTCTTCGTACACTATACATCAATTTCCTGTATCGTGTACGGAGAAGTCCCCTCGCTTGTTTTATAGGTGTTTCACCTTTATTTCTTAATGTATTTCTTGCCGTTCTTGATGACGATGCCTTTAGCGTCTTCGCTGATTCTCTGACCGCTGATGTTATATGTGGCACCGTTAGCAGATGTCTGGCCGTTATTGACCGTAATATGGTTGACGGCAGTAGCGACGGCGCCCGACGCTACGTTCATTTCGTATATGCGCAGGAACGGACCGTCGGTGGCTGTGGTCTGGCGCACCACAATTTTGAAGTATCTTATGTCGGCAGCCTTGTCGAGAATCACACGGAACGAAGACTTCGAAGGAGCGTTGTCGTCGCTGCACAGCAGTGTCCAATTGGCATTGTCTGTGGAGCCGTAGATGTCGTAAGCCTTGATGTGGCGGTTGGCATTGTCGCCCATCTTTATTTCAAAACCGCCCACATTCTTCATCTCCTGCATGTCCACTACGATGTAGTGGGGCAGCTGAGCTGTGTTTCCGTACCACTGCGGATGCCAGTAGGTGTCGTCGTCGCTGTCTACTGTCTGCTGCGCTCTTCCGTTAGTGCCTTCGCCTGCAGTCTCTTCCGATGAGTATTCTATAGCTTCCCATCCCGTCTTGTCCATCAGGTTGTCGACGAACAGCTGTTCCTTCTCAATGCGTGCCTTTTCGTTGGCTATGGCAGTAAGCACACGGTCGTTGAGTGGAGTGATGTTGATAGTGTCTACGGGAGTGTAGTCGGTGGCTAATGCAACTGTTGTCTTGGTCTTGTTTGTTGATGTGTATCCTCCCGTCTGCATGAAGAAGGTGCGGTCGGCAGGGTTGTCGGTAGTGCCCTGTCCGTAGTCGGTGCGTGCTCCGGTGTTGTCGCCTCCGTCGGTATGACCAAACCCAACGCTGTTGCGGTAGTACCATTTGCCGTTGCTGCGTGCTCGCATATATCCGTTGCGGTAGTAGGCTATACGGTTGGCTTGACCCGTCGAGGCGTTGTAGTTTTCGAGGAATGAGTACCATGCATCGAAGTATGTAGTCGAGTTTCGCTTGCGCACGGTAGCCATATACTGCCATCCCTTGCCGTCGAGCGCATTGAACCATGCTGACACGAGCATGTTGTGCTGTGTGTGCACGGTGGGTTTGCCGTTCACTTCGGTAGTGTATGACGTAGTTTCGGGGCGACAGTTGGTTATGAACTGTACGTATTTTCCTGGTGTCCAGTACGGACCTTTGCGGTAAGTCTGCACACCGGTGCCTTCATTTCCGAATCGGTTGGTAGTGGTCAGTGGGTCCCAGTCTACAGCACCTGCACGCATATATTCGGGCAGGTTGGGGTCTTCGTCGGTAGAGCCGTCGTCCCACATCGAGAAGAGCACGTCGTGTCGTGGCGAGCCGTCGTTTGCATATCCGTTCATCTGTATGCCCATATATCCGTTGAGTACGCCCAGCGCCATAGCATAAGTGCCAATGATGTCCGACTCCTGGGGTAGCATTATCTCCATGAAGCACCAGTCGTAGGCGTCGCCTTTGGGTGCGTTAGGGTCGGTAGAACCCCATGAGTAGAGGTGAACTGACGGCGAAGAGAGATAATTGGCAACGTAAGGCTTCTCCGTAGCTGTCGTCTTGAACGTGAAACTGCGTATAAGGTTGATGTTCTGGTTGCCCGACAGGCATTCCAGCCGATAGCGGTAGTAGACCGAACGCTTGAACGTTACGTCGCCTACAGTTACATCTACGTTGCTGTCGGTTCCGTTGGCGGTAAATGTCTTGCTGAAAAGCTGCACGTCAGGTGCATCGGGGTCGACGATGGTGAGTTGGAACTTGGCGCTGTAACCTTTCTTTACGTTCAGCTTGATGGTATTGGTGACGGTTGCGGCAGGCTGATGAAAGTAATAGACTGCGCAAGCGTTGGCATTGGTCCAAGCCGACAGGCTGTTGTAGTTTGTGGCAATGCCGTTGTTGTCACGTCCCTCTCCGGGAATATATATGCCCGAAGCTCCTGGCTTTCCGTCAAGCGTTTCCACATAGCCTTGGGCTGCCGAGAGTTCGGTTTCGTAAACCGTTGCGTTTGCATTTATTGTATATAGCGCTATCAATGCGCAATATGCGGTTTTCTTAAAGTCAATCATATAACAACAATAATTTTTTATAACCTCACGCAAAGGTACGGTTTTATGCTAAGAAACGGGTAAAGCCAAACGTTAAAAACTCAACGTTAGGTTTTTGTATGTACAGCTTGTTTTCTTCTGTTTTATCCAGTATTTTGCGTTGTACTGGATAAAAAAGCCTTTTTATTTTCTGAACATTCCCACTCTGTGGCTTACGCCCTTGCTGTTGAGTGTACGCAGAATGTACACTCCGCGGGGCAGCGAGCTGACGCTCACGGTACGTGTGCGACGATAGGGCAGGGTGGTTATGGCTGCCTGCTGCATCGTCTCTACAATCAGAAAGTCGGCATCTGCCAGCGCAGTGTAATGCGGCAGCGTGACGTTTGTGCCGTCGCAGGGCAGCATGGTGTTGCGTGTGGCGGTGCTGTGGCTGCATGCGTCGGTAGCCATATAGTCATGGCAGGGCTGCTGCAGTGCTGCGCTCTCGTTGCCATAGCGGTCGGTGGCGCATACGGCATAATATATGTTGTCGTTGTCGGGAATGGTGAGCTGGCGGCTTTGACGTCGTGCTACGATGATGTTGCGTGCATCGTTTGTGTCGACAGGATATCGGGTCGAGGCATAAACGTTGAACAGCATCATCGTAGTGTCAGCCACGTTGTGGCGCCATGACATCAGTGCTGTGCCGTTGCCGTTGGATGTGATGCTTAGGTTTTGGGGAGCGTCGGGGCGTGTTTTGCTCTGCCATGTCATAGGCGGAATGAGCGATGCATACTGCGAGTATTCGTTGCGGGCGTATTGGTATATGCCCTTGGTGTCGTCAGTGAAGAATTTAGAGCGGAAATAGGCGTGTCCCAATCCCTCGGCACGCAGAAACTCCAGTTCGCGCGTTATGTCGCTCAACGCCCAGTTGCGCTCGCGTGGCGACATGAAGTATATGCCCAGTCCCGGCACAACGATGCGTCCGTGGCTTCGCTCTTTCCAGTCGAGGGCGAAGGGGAAGAAGTCGTTGTCGCGAAAGTACATCATCGGGAACAGCTCGTCCATCAGTCCGTCGCGCAACCAAAGTTCGGCATCCTGGCAAACCTTGGTGTTGGCGTTCCATCCACGGCTCCAGTAGCGCTGCGTGTCGTCATACTTGCCTATGGGCGAGCAGCTCATCTTCACCCATGGCTTTATGCTCTTGACACGACGTGATATAGTGCGTACGATGCGTGTTATGTTGTCGCGGCCCTTGTCGCGTGCCAGCGTCTTCAGCTTGGGCAGTTCTTCGGGATAGCGGATGTAGTCGAGGTGGATGCCGTCAACGTCGTATGCGCGGGTCACCTCGGCACAGATATTAGCCAGATAGTCGGCAGTCTGCTGCGTTTCGGGGTTCATGTAGCCGTCGGCCTTGATGCGTATGATGTTGCGTGGCATCTTCTTGCGCAGCTGCTTGCATCCCAGTGCGTCCCATTTTCCTACAGGCATGGTCACAATCCATGCGTGCAGTTCCATGCCACGTCGGTGGCATTCGTTGATGGCAAACTGCAGAGCGTCGTAGCCCGGACTCTTGCCAGGGTGTCCCGACAGACATCCGTCCCACGGCTCGTAAGCCGAAGGATATATCACGGTGCCGCGCACACGGGTCTGCAGCAGTACGGTGTTGATGCCTGCAATCTGCAGCTGGTCCAGAATTTGGCGCAATTCGTTCTGCTGTTTTTCTATCGAACGTGCCGACTGGGCGTAGGTGTGTGGCCAGTCGATGCCGCCAATGGTGGTGAGCCATACTGCGCGCACCTCATGCTTGGGCGGTTGTGCTGTGCAGGCTACGGTCTGGGCCATGCTGTTAGTGGTACATGCTATCAGTGCCAGAATGGCAATGATGAGTGAAAATATGTATGGGCGGTTTTTTCTCATTTTGTGTTCGCTTTTTTGCAATTGAACCACAAAGGTAGCTATATTTTTCTGTTTCGGACGGCATATTGTCTTGTTTATGAAATATATTATGTAAATTTGCAACTATTCAAATCAAAAACAATCAGATTATGAGAAAGAAATTAATGGCAATGGTTGTGGCTATGTTTGCAGCCGTTACAGCAAATGCTCAGTTTGAGGAGGACAAGGTATATGTAGGTGGCTCGCTTACTGGCTTTAATATGAAATATACAGGATCGGAGAAGTTCTCAATCGGCACACAGGCTCAGGCTGGTTATTTCGTTGCCGACGACCTTTTGCTTCTCGGACAGTTCAACTATGATCACTCTGGCAAAAAGGAAATTGCAGATAAGTTCTCGGTTGGTGTCGGTGGTCGCTACTACATTGAGCAGAACGGCATATATCTTGGCGTAAACTGTAAGTATGTGCATGCCGGCAAGAAGTTCAACGACTTTATGCCGGGTGTAGAGGTTGGCTATGCCTACTTCCTCAACAATTCGGTTACGGTAGAGCCTGCCATTTACTACGACCAGTCGTTCAAGAATCACAAGGACTTTTCCACTATAGGTCTGAAGATAGGTGTTGGCATTTATCTGTTCAATCAATAATCCACGCTCTTAGGTCAGACTATATCTATATTTCATACTGATGGATAATGCATATCCCTCCAAACTGCTTGAGAAAGCGGTGGGAGAATTTTCTAAATTACCGGGCATAGGTCGCAAGACAGCCTTGCGGCTTGTGCTCAACATGCTGCGCCGCTCGGAAGAAGAAGTAGAGGAGTTTGCCGGTGCTGTGTCGCGACTGCGCAAGGACGTCAAGTACTGCCGCGTGTGCCACAACATCAGCGACACCGACGTGTGCCCGATATGCTCCGACACCCACCGCGATGCGTCGACAATATGCGTTGTAGAGAACATACGCGATGTAATGGCGGTGGAGAATACTCAGCAGTATGGCGGACTGTATCATGTCCTGGGCGGAATCATTTCGCCCATGGACGGCATCGGTCCGTCAGACATTGAGATTGACTCGCTCGTGAAGCGTGTGGCTGACGGTGGCGTGCGCGAGGTGATACTTGCCCTCAGCTCCACCATGGAGGGCGACACCACCAACTTCTACATATCGCGCAAGCTGGCTCCATACGATGTTGAGCTGAGCGTCATAGCGCGTGGCATTTCTGTAGGCGACGAACTGGAGTATACCGACGAGGTTACTTTGGGACGCGCCATTATTAACCGTACTAAAATGACTGGTAAATGATAAGACATACTCGCAACGTTCTTATGCTTGTGTTGGGCATTGCGGTGTCTGTATCGCTTATAGCTGTGCTGCTGTGCGAGACCGACACGTTGCCCGTAGGCGTGCTGTCGGGTCGTGGAGGTAGCGATGAGTTTGTCCTCACTATGCTTATGGAGCTGCTCACGCTGTGCGCCATTCCGCTGGCACTGCGCCTGTTCCGCTTCAAGGCCATAGCCGCCCGCCTCACCTCGGCTGCCGAATTGCTGCGCTGGGGTATGGTTCGAATGCTTATGCTGTGTCTGCCAATGGTGGCAAACACATTTTTATATTATATATACATGAATGTGGCCTTCGGCTATATGGCCATAATCTTGTTGCTGAGCCTGTATTTCGTGCTGCCTACCATGGCACGCTGCGAGGTAGAGATAAATGACGGCACCAGTACTGCCGACGACACGCAGGCCGATGCAGAAACTGAAAAACAGTAGAAAATGGTGAAACTGTCGGTAGTAATAGTTAGCTATAAGGTACGCGCCTATGTAGAGCAATGCCTAATGTCGCTCTTACGCTCGCTGCGTGATATAGACGCTGAGGTGTTTGTCGTGGACAACAATTCGCACGACGGCACCGTCCAGCTCATACGTTCTCGTTTTCCGCATGTCAAGGTTATGGACAGCAGCCATAACCTCGGCTTTGCGCGTGCCAACAATGCAGCCATCCGACAGAGCACAGGTGAGTACGTGCTCTTGCTCAATCCCGACACCATAGTGGCGGAGGACACCATAAGCACCGTACTCGATTTTATGGATGCCCATCCCCAAGCGGGCAGTGCAGGTGTGGCAATGCAGTGTGTAGACGGATCGCTCGCTCCCGAGTCGCGTCGCGGCCGCCCAACGCCAATGACGGCTTTCTACAAGATGTGCGGCCTGTGCGCCATGTTCCCACGTAGCCGTTTCGGCCGTTACTATATGGGCGGAATGTCGTGGAGCGAGGCAGGACGCATTGACGTGGTGAGCGGAGCCTTCTGTATGATGAGGCGTTCGGCGCTGGATAGGGTAGGACTGCTCGACGAAGACTTCTTCATGTATGGCGAGGACATCGACCTCTCGTGTCGCATAGCCGATGCCGGCTACGAGAATTGGTACATCCCGGCACACATACTGCACTACAAAGGCGAGAGTTCACACCAGTCGTCGTTCCGCTATGTCCACGTGTTCTACAATGCCATGCTCATCTTCTTCCGCAAGCATTACGGCAGTGTGAGCCATCTTGTGGCGCTGCCCATCAAGGCAGCCATAGTGTTGAAAGCCACAATAGCCCTTGTCTCTATGCAGATGCGTGCCGTGAAGCGTGCTCTCGGCTTTGTCGACTCGCAGCACATGCGCCGTGCCGCCTATGTATTTATATGCACTAAGGACAGCGAAGCCAAGTGTCGTGACATCGCCTTGCGCAACGCCCTTGAGGCTACGTTCGTAGTAGGCGATGCACATAAGCTGCCACAAGGCCATGCCTGCATGCCATTGCCCGACGCCCATAAGGTGTACGTGGTATACGATACCGACGCATTCGCATTCGGACAGGTGCTGCGCCTGTTCCGTGAGAATCAGCATAAGGGAGTGTCTATGGGCACATTCAGCAGCAAGACAGGCAATATAATCACTTATGAGGAGGTCTTGTCATGAGCGAAATGAATCTTACCAAGGTGCGGTTGAGGGCTATGGAGCCTGAAGACCTCGACTTTCTGTACAATATCGAGAACGACCGCGAGCTGTGGAACGTGGGCAACACAAACGTGCCCTACTCGCGCTATGTGCTGCACGACTATATAGCCAACGCCACAAACGACATATACAGCGACGGCCAGGTGCGCATGATAGTTGAGAATGCCGAAGGGTGTACGGTGGGAATGGCCGACCTCTTCGACTTCAATGCCAGCCACAGACGCGCCGAACTGAGCATCGTCATTATGCGAGGCTTTCGCCGTTGTGGGTATGCTGAGGCTGCCGTGCGCCATATGCTGAGCTATGCGCAGCGCATTCTGCACCTCAATCAGGTGTATGCCGTCATCTCCGTAGACAACAAGCCATCGATTGCTTTGTTTGAGAAATGTGGCTTTATAAAGTCGGCAAACCTGCAAAAATGGCTCTTCGATGGCGAAAAATACATAGATGCAGTAATTATGAGTAATTTTTTTGAAAAAATATGACAAAAAGCTTTGTCAATTCAAATAATATTCATACCTTTGCACTCGCTTAAAAAACGGCAGAACAAGGTTTTTTATTAAGCCTTAATCATACTGGTGCGTTAGTTCAGTTGGTTAGAATACATGCCTGTCACGCATGGGGTCACGAG
>OLFV01000197.1_pt1 | contig 74050 bp, 56 predicted proteins | sample 1605551 | NCBI WGS metagenome assembly OLFV01 (sample SAMEA3888922, study PRJEB22519) | human gut metagenome | biome: human gut; feature: human-associated habitat; material: faeces | place: Denmark | collected 2011
ACGCAGCTGCTGGGCTGCTTTCTTGTAGTCTATTTCCAAATTGTCCATATTATAAGAACTGTGTTAAACTATTATTATTATAGCCTGACACAGTTTATTTTACACTCTCCAGAAGTGTGTTGAATTTGTAGCTGGTACTGACAATGGTTCAACCGGAACTTTTGGAGGTGGTTTTGTTTCAGACGAAATCAGCAAGGACGGAGTTACAGTACATTGCTCACGTGCATCATTCAAGAACAATCCCTATCGCTTCAACGGCTCGAGCACAACAACCATTTCAACTGAGAAAGGCAACATCGTGAAGATTGAAATAGTTGGCGACGGACTGACAAAGCTCGTAGAGAATGGCGAGGGCGACTACAGCATCACTAAGAATCTCATCGTATGGACTGGCTCTGCTAAGAGCGTTTCGTTCAAGAACGACAAACTTCCTCACGACTACGCATCAGCTACCAACATCCGTGTATACGTAGAATTGCCAGGTACAACTACAGGTATCGGCTCTGTCAACGTCGACAAACACAACAACGCCAACAACGCTGTGTACAACCTCCAGGGTCAGCGCATCGACGGCAAGTCGCTGCCTAAGGGCATCTACATCAAGAACGGCAAGAAGTTCATAGTAAAGTAAACAAACATACAGAATCAACCAATAATGCTCATGACGAGCATATATGCTAAAAAGGCTGTTCCGGACGAACCGAAACAGCCTTTTCTTATATTAAAACTTTAACTTTCCCATTTTATTAGCTCGACCTCATTGCGTTTTGACTTGCGCTCCGTCTTGCCTCAGTGGGAGGACAAACGATCATTTACCGTTGCCTTCTCCCCACATTCCTATTGCAGCACTGGCTGCGAATAGGGTCATCATCATTGTCATCAACATAACCTTTTTACCTTTAAAACCATTAAACCTATTAACTTCCAATACCTTTTATAAATCTACCTATTGACTTCTCTTTACCTATTGTCTTTGTTATCCCTTCTATGCAATCTTCTGCTTTACCTTTGACTCTACCTATCTGCTTTGTTATCCTTCTTGCAATCTTCTGTCTTTACCTTTGCTAATACTCAAGAGTCAGTGTTGTTATCTGAATCAATCACTTTTTACCTTTCTCAAGTCATCCTAATCTTCTACCTTCTCTATTGAAGAATATCCTGATAGTCTATTTACCTTAAATCTCTCAAATTTTCAATACCTTCATATAGTGTTGTCTTTCGAGGTTGCCTCACGGTTCCCTTGTTTTGACGATGCAAAGTTACAATTGTTTGCGTACACAACCAAGAGTTTACCCCTAAAAATGCATCTTTTCGTATGATTTTTGATGTATGTCAAAAGAAATGTGCACGCACACAATAATTTTACAATACAATATTTGCATTTTCTGTCGCTGAGGAATGCGAGTTGAGCGAGCAAGACAATCGTTGGGTCGAAATTCGCGAGTTTTGAGCGTGCAACTCATAAATTACTAATATACAGAGCATTACAGCTACTGCGACTGAAGATGTGCAATAACGTAGTGCATAAAAACAGTACATTGCAGTGTAAAACGAGTACTATTACGATGCAAATGTGGTCGTTTTACAATGCAACTGTGGTCGTTTTGCACTCCAAATGGAGTACATTTGACTTGCAACAGTAGTACATTTGCAATGTAAAAGGGGTACAAATGAAGAAAAACATGGTGTAGCCGCCTGTGCGAACCCATAAAAACAGCTACGGGAATCTCTATAATCGATTTTTGATTTGTAACAGTTTTTTACTGCTTGGATTATATTTGCATAGGGTACAAAAAAAACAAGAACAACATTGCCTACTCAATGCGAGTGAAGCAATGTTGTTCTTGTATATATTTATAATGTCTGATTGCCAGGAGTACGACGCTTACGCCATATGCCAGCAATCTGATTATTCGTAAATCCAGCGACCGGTCGTCTCGGCTGTCTTACCGTCGGCAGCACGCGAATTCTTCCATGGAACGTCGTTGGCACGATAGTAAGCCACGAGTGTTACGTCGAATATGAGTGTAGAGTATGCTGCACCAGGTGTGGTAGACGAGCCGTAAGCCAACTGCTGCGGAATGATTACCTGCCAGCGATCGCCAATGTGCATGTACTGCAGAGCGGTGCCAAATCCGGTGACTACACCTTTCACGGCAAACTTCACCGGCATCATTGTGGTAAGGTCGTAATCGCCCGTCCACGACTGGTCGAACACTTTACCGTTGGGATAGCTTGCTGAAGGCAACAGACGTCCGCTGTAGTGCACCTTGACAGAGTCGGTATACAATGGGCATCCAGAGCCGGTTCCGGCATTGAGCACGTTCACAACGATATGGTCGTAAGAGTGGGTTGCCACATTCTCCTCTATGTTGTATGCGCGCAACACCTTGCAGCTTGCGTCGCCGGCATCTGCCTTCTTCTTAGCCTCGGCATAAGTCTTGTCGAAGTAAGAAGCATTGACGTTCTGCCAATCGGCAAACTCCTCAACATCGTCCGACGTCTCGCTGCACGAGGCGAGTCCTGCAATGAGAACCGCCACGAGAGCTGAGATTGCGAAAATATTAAATTTCTTCATTCTTTATATTACTGTAATTTCTTGAGGAGGCTGGTAATGCTCACCTTGTCCTCGATGATGCTCTGAAGCTGATCGATGCTTACACGCTCCTGCTCCATTGTGTCGCGGAAACGCAGAGTTACGGTGTTGTCCTTCAGAGTGTCGTAGTCGACAGTCACGCAGTAAGGTGTGCCCACTGCATCCTGACGGCGATAGCGCTTGCCGATGGTGTCCTTCTCATCGTAATGAGTGTTGAAGTGGAACTTGAGGTTGTTGACAATCTCGCGTGCCTTTTCGGGCAGACCGTCCTTCTTGACGAGCGGCAACACAGCCAGCTTGGTAGGAGCGAGTGCCGGCGGCAGAAGCAATACGACGCGTGTCTCGCCGTTTTCGAGCTTCTCCTCACGATAAGAGTGGCACATGATGCTGAGGAACATACGGTCAACACCGATTGATGTCTCGATAACATACGGAGTGTACGACTCCTTGGTCATCGGGTCGAAGTACTTGATTGAACGACCTGAGAACTTCTCGTGCTGTGAAAGGTCGAAGTTTGTACGGCTGTGGATGCCCTCAACCTCCTTGAATCCGAACGGCATGCGGAACTCGATGTCGGTAGCGGCGTTGGCATAGTGAGCCAGCTTCTCGTGATCGTGGAAGCGGTAGTTCTCAGCGCCGAAGCCAAGAGTCTGATGCCACTTCATACGTGTCTCCTTCCACTTCTGGAAGTATTCGAGTTCGGTGCCCGGCTGTACGAAGAACTGCATCTCCATCTGCTCAAACTCGCGCATACGGAAGATGAACTGGCGTGCAACAATCTCGTTACGGAAAGCCTTACCGATCTGAGCGATACCGAAAGGGATCTTCATACGACCGGTCTTCTGAACGTTGAGATAGTTGACGAATATGCCCTGAGCAGTCTCAGGACGCAGATATACCTTCATTGCGCCGTCAGAAGTAGAACCCATTTCAGTAGAGAACATGAGGTTGAACTGACGTACGTCGGTCCAGTTCTTTGTGCCGCTGATGGGGTCAACGATTTCCTCGTCCTCGATGATCTGCTTCAGCTCGGCAAGATCCGGACCCTGCATAGCCTTGGTATAACGTTCGTGCAGAGCGTCGCGCTTCTGCTGGTGCTCTATAACGCGTGCGTTAGTGGCACGGAACTGAGCCTCGTCGAACGAGTCGCCGAAACGCTTGCGGGCCTTGGCAATCTCCTTCTCAATCTTCTCATCATACTTGGCTATCTGGTCCTCAATGAGAACGTCGGCACGGTAGCGCTTCTTTGAGTCGCGGTTGTCGATGAGGGGGTCGTTGAAAGCGTCAACGTGTCCGCTGGCCTTCCATATAGTAGGATGCATGAATATGGCTGAGTCGATGCCCACGATGTTCTCGTGCAGGAGCACCATGCTCTGCCACCAGTACTGCTTGATGTTGTTCTTCAGCTCAACGCCGTTCTGTCCGTAGTCGTATACTGCGCCCAGTCCGTCATAGATTTCGCTACTTGGGAATACAAAACCGTACTCCTTGCAATGACTCACAATTTTCTTGAAAACGTCTTCTTGTGCCATTTTTTCTGTATTTTGTTATTCTGATATCTGTCTTAAATTTTACTATAGGGTGCAAAGTTACGCTTTTTTGATTGATTTTCTTGCCTTTATGGAGTTAAATGTTATGAAAGCACGGCTTTTGCGCTCAATGCCTTGACCGGGCATAAAACTCCTCGTATCGTTGCTGCATGCCACGTATAGAGAAATTGGCACGTGCATACTGCTGCGCTCTGTCGGCTATACGTGTGCGAAAAGCGTCATCGCACAGGCGGCCGAATATGCGGCGATAGTCGTCGGTATCGTTGGCGTGCGCCATAAGGGGCCAGTCGGGAGGCAACGTATCGCGCAGTCCGGGCGCGTCGTTGGCTATTACCGGCAGACGATTCATGCTTGCCTCCATCGAGAGCATGCTCAGTCCCTCAAACACTGAGGGCATGAACAGATAGTCGAACGACGCCAGACAGCCTGCCAGTCCGTATATCGGCGGCACGAGTCGGGCGTTGGTGAGCGGACGCGAGTTTTCGTCGCCGACTATGGTCTGCTCTACAAGTGGGCGCTCCGAACCGTCGCCCGCTATGGTGAAGAAGAATCGCGAGTCGGCAGACAGCATACGCAGCACATCGCACAGCACGCGCACGCCCTTCTGTGGTTCAAGTCGTCCGGCAAAAAGGATATTGACCTTGCCCTGACACAACTGCGACCAGGGATGCTGCGGCACTTCGCTCACCCCATTGTGTATAATCGGCGGCACGCTGCCGAAGCGCTCGGCATAGGCATCGCGCACCGAATCGGATATGGCTACGTTCGACTGACGCTTCACAAACATACGCTCCACCCATCGGGCTGTGCGTGGCAGTCCGGTCCACAGTCTTGTGTTGTGTATGGTGCGCACTATGCGTGTGTGGCGAAACAGCCACGGCATTAGTCTGACACTTACGTACAGAGCGAGGTCGGGGGTCTCGGTGTGGGTGTGGACGACGTCGGGACGCAGGCGCAGCATGATATAAAGCATGCGCAGGGGGAACAGCAGGGCTGCTATACGCTCCACAAGGAAGTGCCAACTGATGTCGGGCATCCACGAACGATGGCATTGCACGCCGGCAGCACGCAATTCAGAGATAAACTTGGTGGTATAGTCGGATCTGCCACGCAGTATCTCCACTACATGATATTCCATGCCTTCTGTGGTCGACGCGGCTATATTGGCAGCCACACGCTCGGCACCGCCAAGATCAAAATGGGTAATTAGATGTAAGATTCGCATTGTTTTTATTGGTATGTTGTCTATACAAGATAGCCTACGATTATTGTTCCGTTCCATGCCCACAGCCATACCGTCAGCGCAGCAACGAGCAGTCGAAGCGCTCCCGAGGGGCTACGGCGCAGCAGATAGGCGGCACCTATAGGGAAGATGAATGCCCAGTGGGCGGTCATGATGTACACCTCGTTGAGTCCGAATCCGAAGCCCATGTGCATTGTCATGTCAAATATAAACCACGAAGCTACTACGAGGAAGAAGCGTTCGCGACGCGCCACCCATGCACTCACCACAAGCAGGAGTACGAGCACAGCCTCAACGACGTAATTAATAAAGGAACGATAGCCCACGAATACGGGGCGCTTCTGTTGCACATCCTCCATAAGGTGGTCGCGATGCAACTGCAACGACTCGCCCATAAGATTGTGTACTGCCGACTGCCAGCGCGATGTTGTCATGTCGCTCCATTCAAGCAGGGGCACTTTCTTGGTCATAGCCTCACCGTTTTGACGGCGCACGAACTCGTCGTGCTTCTTCAACCGCTCTATACGTGCAGGGTCTTTCTTAGCCACATGCGCCTCAATGCGCTTGATGCTACGCTCCTGCGGGGCTATGATGATGTTCTGCGTACCTATATATATGGCTCCGAGTATGACGGTAGGCACCACGAACGACAGGATGCAGCGCACCGTGAAGACGCGCTTTCCATTGGCTATCCACGCTGCCAGCGCCACCTTGACACCATTGGTGAGCGTGACGCCGGCGGTGAAGAAATACAGAAGTGCCGACTGCCACAGCGGCATGCGTGTGCCTCGCTGCAAGTGCTTGCCTGTGACGTAGAGCGTAAGCATGAGCAGGGGCAGCGACAGAGCGAAATGGTCGGGCACCATCGTTGCCACCATTACGTGCGCTATGCCATAGAACAGGGCGGTGAGCAAGGCGGCATCCGAACGCTCGCAGCCTACTATCTCGCGTAATATGCGGTGCAGAAGTATCGCTCCTGCCACGTCGCACACAATGAGCAGCGCCGCCATGAGGAACGGTGCGAAGTTGAACTCGGTGGGTGGCATGAGCTGATGGTTGATCCAGTAGAGCGGCAGCAGCAGGAGCACGAAGAGCGGATGGCGCAACGAGTTCCAGTGCAGGCGCATGCACGAGATGAATATCAGCGAGAACACGTCGTAGCCCGACATGTTCAGGTGGTTGTAGAACACCGACCAGAAGCCCACATGTGCTCCACGTGTAAAGGAGTCGTAATGGGCATATATGAGCAATGCGTTGAGCAGGGTGAACACTATTGCGGCAACGAGTGCCACGGGGCGTTCTTCTTTTCTTATCAACATGTTTGTCAGCGATGAGTATTATGTGTTACTGTTAGTACAGATAGCCTACGATGAGCGTCACGTTCCACGCCCACAGCCACACGGCGAGCAATGCAAGCACGCCTTTCAGCGCAAGCTGGTAGCGGCGGCGACCCACGTTCTTTAGCAGGAATGCCACGGCTATAGGTAAGGCGTAAATCCAATGTGCCGACATGATGTACACCTCGTTGATGCCGAATCCCAATCCTATGTGCAGCACCATATCGAGAGCGAAATAAGACATGACAAGCCACATGAAGCGCGAGCGGCGTCCTGCCCATACTCCCAGCACAAAAAGAAGGGCTATAAGTCCCTCTACGGCGTAGTTGTACCAGTGGCGATAGTGTACTATCATAGGGCGCGACTTGAGCACATCGCCCAGCACATTATCTTGATGCAGCTGTATCGACTCGCCCAAAAGGTTCTCGACTATCGACTCCGAGCGCGAAGTGGTGATGTCAGTCCAGCCTATGAACTCGCCGTTGGCTATCGGTTTGCCGTTCTTGCGGCGACGTACGGGCTTCGGCTTTGCCTTGGCTATGGAGTCGCGCTGCACAGAGTCGCGGCGTAACGAGTCCATCTGCTCCACGGTAAACGATGCTATGCGAATGGAGTCCTGACGGTAGCGTTCGGCAGCTTCAGCCTTCTTCTTTGCCTCTTTGGCTTCCTTTGCCTTGGCACGTGCCGCCTTGGCAGCCACATCACGCGGCCATACGATATGGTCGTAGCTCATGCGTGCCGCTCCCCATGTGAGTGCGGCAGGCAGAAGAATGGCAAGGAAGAGAAACTTGGGGCGGAATATACGGAATCCGTTGACAAACAGATTCGACAGGTATATCTTCAGTCCGTTGTTGAGCGATGTTCCGGCGGTGAGGAAGAAGTAGAGTGCCGACTGCCAGATGGTGAGCTTGCGGCGGCGTATCATCAGTTTTCCGCTGACGTAGAGGGCAAGCAGCAACAGCATCATGGATATGATGAAGTGGTCGGGCACCATCGACGAGAGCATGACGAAGGCGAAACCGAAGAGCAAGAAAGTAAGCAGCGTTGAGTCGGTGCGGCTCACGCCCACTATCTCACGACAGATGCGATAGAGGAATATGGCTGCGTAGAAAGCCGAGAACAGCTGTATGGCTGTGACGATGAATATGGCGCAGTTGATGCCCGTAGCCCATATCAATGCCTGATTAATAAGATATGGCACGTACATGTAGAACGCCAACAGCGGATGGCGATAGACATTGTAGCCTGCCGTCCAATCGCTCACCACCGAATAGGTGATGGGGTCGAAGCCCGAAATGTGGAACTTGGATATGAACAGATGCCAATAGTGGGCGTTGAGCGGTGTGAACACGTCGTAATACTTGCACACGACGAGCGCATCCAATGCCAAAAACACCAGCAACAGCACTATTGCCAGCGCGCGTTCCTCACGCTTTATGCGAAAGAGCGACGTGAAAATCCTAACCAGGGGGTTGTCTTTTATATTCATATCAATATCTCAATTGTAGCTTTATTACTCGTTTTACTTTTTTACCTTTTTACTCTTTTACCTTTAAAAAGTATCTCACCAGCACGAAGTTGACTGGCACGCATACGGCAAACATCGGTATGGGTGCCAGTTGTTTGGACAGTCCCAACCAGATGAACAGATTGAGCGTGAGCATCTGAAGTACATAGTTGACGGCATGGCTTAGGGCGAAACCGGCTCCACGACGTGCCGAAGCCTTTACGCGGAACGTGTAGCGTGTTGATGCTACGAAGTTGAAGGCGAAGCTGACGGCATAGGCTATGGTCATGGCAAGCGTTGGGTTGAGCCACAGCACCAGCACGAAATATACTCCGTACTGTATCAGTGTGGCTGCGACGCCTACTATGGCGAAGCGCAACACCTCGCCCATCTTACCGTCAAATTTATTCTGAATGTCTGTATACATTATATTATCAGGTTTTTACCTTTCGACAAAGGGGCGGTAGAAGGCATTGTCGGCGAAGGCAAGCAGTTCGCGGTCGCCACGACTGTCGCCATAGGCTTCTACTATGTACGAGGAGCGATTGCCGGCAAGATCGGGATATTCGGCAAGTACACGACGCACCTTCTCCGCACCGTAGCAGTTGTTGGTGAGGAAGCGGCCGGTGAGTAGTCCGTCGTCGTCTACCTCTACCTTGGTGCCTATCACACGAAAATCAGAGCCACTTCCTACTATGAGTTGGTAGAAGAACGGACGCACCCAGTTGTCGATGCTCGCACTGACTATTGCCACAATACAGTTACGGGTAAACAGCTCGTGCAACTTTTCGAGAGCCAGCGGTCGCATCAGATGCTTGTTGTCGGCAGCAAAACGACGACACAGGTCGTCGAATTCGGTGAGCTTCATTCCGCGGAAATACCATGAAAAGAGGTGCTGCTTGGCTCGCCAGTTGGCATACAGATGCAACTTCATCAACACCAGTATCGGACTGAACAGCGCAAATCCCAACACAAAGCGCCACTTGCCGCAAGCATAGCGTATGAAGCACAGAAGGGTGTCGGCGGAGGTAAGCGTTCCGTCGAAATCAAACAGATACAGTCGTCGCATCATATCACGTATATCATAAGGAGGAACGATAGAATCCACGCCACTACTATAATCTGCGAGAAGTGGTCGCGCAGGATTATCTTGGTGGGGTCGCCACTCTTCTCGTCGACTACGGCTATCTGGATGTAGCGCAGCAGTCCCAGCAGCACGAATACGAACGTGAGGTATAGATATGGCGTGTCAAAACGCTCGCTCACCTCAGGCGACACGCAGTACATGATGTAGCATACGAGTGTCACGGAAGCGGTGATGGTGATGGCCTGGTTGATGAAGGTGAGATTGTAGCGCACGGTATTCTTGCGCGGTGCCTCGCCTGTCTCGTTCATGCGCAGCACGTCGTCGCGTCGCTTGGCAAACGACATGAACAGCGTGAGCAGGAAGGTCATGATGACAATCCAGTTGCTCAGCGCCAACTCGCAGGCGAAACCTCCTGCCAGTATGCGCAGCACAAATCCGAAGGCTACTATACACACGTCGAGTATGGCAAACTGCTTCAACTTGGAGCAATAGGCAAGGTTGAGCACATAGTAGAACACGATGACTGCCATGACCTGACTCATCACTTCGGGGGGGAGCAGGAACAATACACCCATACCGAGGCAGAACGTCAGAATCATGAGTATATAGCCCATGCGTATGCTGACTTCGCCCGAAGCTATCGGACGCAAGCACTTGACGGGATGATGGCGGTCGGCATCTACATCGACTATGTCGTTGTAGCAGTATATCGACGAGGCTATCAGACTGAAGGCGAAGAACGTCAGCACAGCGAGCCACACGCTGTGCAGGTCGAACAGTTCGCCACCAAAAAACATCGGGATAAAGACGAAGAAGTTCTTTATCCATTGCTTAGGGCGCGTAAGGCGCAGGATGCTGTTTATCATATTTGTTATTTTTTTAATTGTTTGTCTATAATCGGGCAGACACGAAGCCTATGGCGCGCTGCAACAGCCATGCTATGGGCAGCGTTATGGCTACGGTGATGAGGAAGGTGGGCCAATAGCCCATATGATAGGGCTGCACATACACAAGCACGAAGTGGATGTGGATGAGATAAGCCTCCAGACTCAAGGCTCCAACAAAGCGGAACGCACTGTTCACCCACTGCGGCATGCGGCGGAAGATGCGGTTCATCACGAGCACCGTACACACAGTGAAGGGTATGTAAAGCATTCGCTCAACGAAGAGCGGGAAGTGGCCGTGACGCACTTGCTCAAGATAGAGGCACGTGCCGAATGTCATCAGGAACGTCAGTAGCAGCAGCCAGACTGACTCGCCGGGCAACTGACGGCGTGTGCGCACCAGCTCGCCGAAGTTGATGCCGATAAAGAAGATGGGCACACGACTCCAGAATATCTCCAGATGGCCCACCGCATGATGTATGGGCAGCACCCACTGCACCATGACACACCACACCACCATCAGCAACGGCAACCATCGGTAGATGGGGCGACTCTGCACAAGGCGCATATACCATGGGGCTACGAGATAGAGAGCCATGATGGCTGGTACGTACCAGAACGTAAGCTCGTCGTGAAGCCAGAAGTCCCAGTTGATGGTGATGTCGCCTATGAGGTCGACAATGCTGCGCGAGAAGCGACGCGCCCCAAGATAGTCGGGCAGATAGAACGCCGTAGCAACGACAAGCCATGTGGGCACTATGCGCAGCAGGCGACGGCGGTAGAAGCGGCGCATGTCGGGTGTCTTCACCCACGAGAACCACAGCCCTACTCCACTCAGAAACAAGAATATGTCGACACCCACATTGCCACAACGCCGCAACCCGTAGAACGGGTCGCCACGGTCGAGAGCAACGTGGAAGAGTATGACGAAGAGCATTGCGGCTCCCATCTGCTCAGCACGAAATCGTGATATGTTACCTAATTCAATGTCGGGTATCTTCATTGCGCAACTTGAAGTTATGATAGAACCATGCCAATGCTATTGACGCTACGATATAGAGCAGCAATCCCGTATATACGTCGCCGTGGCGCGATATGGGGATGAATATCTTGCGTGTGATGGGATGCAGCACGAAGAGGGCTGCCGATATTGATCCCATCCAGGCTATCCACTTGTTTATCCTGGCAGGCGTGAGCTTGGCTATTCCTACTGATGCGGAGCACACGAAGAGCGGTGCCCACAGCCACATCTGGAAGTTGAAGCTGAAGAAGAATACAAGCACGATGCTCACAATGGTCTGTGTCACCCAGAAGGCATGGCTCATCGGCTTGCCATGACGGGCATAGAGCAGTCCGGCGCAGAACGGCAGCACTCCACCCATGAAGTTGTAGCGCACGCGATTGAGCGTGTCGCCCTCGGGATCGCAAAATGCCTGCATAGCCCAGCATATAACAATGAGCAACAACGGGAATATGTCGCCCTTACGCCATAGCAGCAGTCGATAGACTATGTATAATTGCATCATGAGTCCGAAGAACCAGTATGGTCCGGGCCAGATTACGTGGTCGGGGTCGGGCATCATGTTGTTGAACATTAACAGCTGACCGAGTATGTCCATCACCTGATAGTTGTGACGACCTGGTGTAATGGCATCCACCATGGTGAAGATGACAAAACCTACTATCATCATCTTGAATAGCTTGACATAATGATGGCTTACAAACGGCAGAAAGGCGGTCTGCTTTGCCGACGGCTTGCGGCCGCCACGGTTCTCATATTTCATCACCAGTCCGTAGGCTGAGAGAAAGAGAAAAACAGGCACGCCATAATGGCCGAAGAACGAGAGCAGATGGATGGGCAGATTCCAGTCGGGCGACATAATAGCCTGAATGAGCTGCGAACTCTTCGATATGGTGAAGGTATATTCGTTCTCCTTCACGGCAAAGCCAAGCCAGTGGCAATAGTTGTGAAGGAAAATTCCTATGATGGCAAGTCCGCGCAAGGCGGAACATTCGGTGCGGGTGAGCATGTTCTTGAGTTTTGAATTTTGAGTTTTGAGTTATTCTAATTCAACTTGTCGTAGTCGGCTGAATTCTTGAGTATTCGCGGACGTGACTCGTCGTAGTGCGGTGACAGCAGATTGAGCCTGTCCTGATATTCGGGACACGAAATTCCGGCAAGATATAGTAGCAGGTGGGGCAATGCGTCGGTCATATATCGACGGTTGCGCGATGCCATTATCTCGTGGAATATTTCCGGACGACGGCGTATGTACTTGCGCGAACACCATATCCACATCGGTATGTCAAACTCGGCGTGAGCAAGACGGGCGTCTACCTTGGCAGAGTGCATTCGGCAGAAGAAGTGCATATCGCCCTCGTAGCATTCCTCGCCATGGTCGGGAACATAGAGCACAATGGCATCGTCGTTCTCAAACTTCTTCACTATCTCGGTCACGACAGAGTCGTTGTAGAGTATGGCATTATCGTAGTCGGCAAGTATCTGACGCTCGCGGGCGTTGAGATTTGGCTTGAGTTCCTTGTAGTCGTTGCCGTGGAAGTGCTTGCGATTCCTTGGCGAGCGCTGACGATATGCCACATGCTGACCCAAAAGATGGAATATGATGAGATTGTTTTCGCCGTTCTGTCCCTGCAGCTCGTCATAATCCTTGAGAAGGTCCTCATCAAACTCGTGCAACTTGGTGTTGCGGGTGTCAAACTGTGCCGCACTCAGCTTCGGATTGTTCAAGAAGAAACCGCCACTGAAGTCGTACACAGCCTCGCCCGCCTTAGGCAGAAACTGGTTGGTGATAAAGGTAACGTGATAGCCTGCCTTGCGGAACACAGCAGGGAAAAGCGGATAGTCGCACCACTCACCCTTGTCGCCTACGGTGTAGAGCGAGAAGATATGCTTGAAGACAAAGCTCGTAAGATTCCACGGACTCACTACGTCGGTATATTTCACAAGTCTGCCCTGCTTCTCAAGCTTCTGCTGGCGTGGCGTAGTAGGCATGCTGTAGCCATACTGTGCAGAGTGATGGCGGTTGTAGCTCTCGCCTATGATAAGCACGATATTTGGCGAGCGGAACGAACAAGAGTCGACCTTCACCTTGTCTACTCTCGACACCAAACGGTCAACCTGCTTTGCTGTGAGCGTATTGGCATAAAGGCTGAACACCAGACGGTAGATAGGCTGGTAAAGGTTGGCATGACGCTTCTCCGTCAGCGTATGTTCTACATCACCGATAGTACGGCCCGACATCAGCTTGATAAAGGCAGCCTTGTTGTAAGAGCTTGATGCCACCGAACCAATAAGCAATAGGAACACAGTCCATTGACTAACGGGGCGCACTCGTTTAAACATCAGACCAAAACGGTCGAGCAACGACCAGAACAGCCGGCACCAGTTCTTCGGAACGAAGTGAGGAAAGCGCAGCTGCAACGTCACAAGCAGATGTATGAACATAAGCAACACCACCCATCCCACGTTGCTGAACAATATGTCGGGCGATACACACGAGCGCAAGAACTCGCCCGCCTCGCGCGTGTCGGTCTCGCCTACAAGCAATAGCATCGTAGGTGTGAGCGACGAATGGAACTTGACGAAGCAATAGACATCGACCAACGCCACCACATACAATATAAAATAGAATATGCCACGCACCCATGGGCGCACACGACGGGGCAGCAACGTGAGCACCAAGGCAAGCATATATACATCGAGAAAGAGTTCGGGAAACAGGTTCTTGTACAGATGTGCTCCTCGAACATCAGGCAATGTCGCCCAGGCGCATATACATCCAAGGACATACATGAACATAAAAAAAGGGGCATTGCAACGCAACGGTTCTGACACAAGAGCCACGAATCGGCGCATCATTTGTAAGTTTCTCATTCGAATGTTGATTTATTTTACGCAAATTTACATATCTTTTTTCAATTATGGAGCTTAAAACAACCAATTATAGAACCTATAGACATAAAAAAAGGTGCCTTCCTTGCGGAAAGCACCCATAATATTTGTTTTTTTTGACTATTACGTCTTGTATAGCTAAGCGTTGCCGAATTACTCAGCAATCTTAACTGTAGCACGACGGTTGTAAGAAACCGGTGAGAGGTCGCTTACACCACCCTTACCCTGTGTAGAGATCTTGTCGCGGTTAACACCCATCTTAACAAGCTCGCCAGCTACAGTCTCAGCACGACGCTCAGAGAGACTCTGGTTGTAATCAGCTGCACCAGTAGCGCTGTCAGCATAACCTGTTACTACGAGGTTTGAGTTGTTCTCCTTAGCATAGTCGGCAAGCGACTGGATGTTAACGAGGTCCTTGCGTGAAGCAATGTCAGACTTGTTGATGTTGAAGAATACTGACAACGGAGTGTTGCTGTAGTTCTTAACGATAGGAGCCGGCTCTTCCTTCTTCACTGAAAGAAGGCTCTTCAGACGAGCGTTCTCTGCATTAGCATCGTTGAGCTGTGCGTTGAGGGCGTCAATCTGGCTCTGTGAGAGAGCCTTGATAGCGTCTACGTCAGGAGTCTTGCTCCAAGTGCCCTTACCAAGGTTGAATGTAAGACCAACTTCAGCATAGAGCTTGTTGTCGTGGCTATCCCAACCACGGTTGCCTACACCGCTTGTTACACCGTCGAAATCATTCTCAGCCCAGTTCCAACCAAGCTCGAAGTTGACAGCAACCTTATTGCTTACACGGAATGTGTTGAGGATACCTGCAGAGAGGTTCATTGCATAGCAATTGTAGTCACAGTTACGGCTGATACCACCACCAACAAAAGGAATGAAGTTCCATACACGTGTCGGATTGTAACCGTAAATCATATTGCTGAGGTTGAAGAGTATGTTCTCGTTGAGAGTCCAGTACTTGTTAGAGTGCTTGTTCTCGTCGATTACAGTACGACCCCAAACGCCAGAGAACTTAGTACGAAGACCAAGACCCGGTGTGAACCACTTACCAACAGCTACAGACAATCCAGGAGCAGAACGGAAACTCTTGAACGGACTGCGTGAAAGTCCAGCACCATGCTCTTCGTTTGAATAGAAAGTGTTCCAGTCAGCACCTGCCTGAATAAACCAATTGCTCCAGAATGAGTTTGTTGCAACGCTGTACTTCTGTACTGGGTCTGTTGTCTCCTGAGCCATTGAACTCATTGACAGACCGCACATTGCTAAGACTAAAAATAACTTTTTCATAACCTTTATTAATTTAACAATCTTATCTTTTTCCTTTTTTCCTTTTGAATTAATGCTAAAGGGCATATTTCCTCTCAAATTTTGCGCAAAGTTACTAATAAAAACCAAATAAGCATACTATTTTGACAAGATTATTGTCAGAATGGCTAAAAAAGATAAATAACGAATATTCTTTCAAACATTCATTTTGTCTCTAACCAAGCATACGCTGTATTTCAGTCTGCCGCAGAATAGAAAGTATCTTGCTACCATCGGGTGCATAGTTGAAGTTGGAGCACGCAAAGAGGTCGTTTACGATATTTTCCATCTCTTCATTGCCAAGCACCTGACCATAAGCTACAGCGGCACTGCGAGCCAGACATAATGCCACAGTATGAGTAGCATGATCAAGTGCCGAACTGGTATTGTCGGCTGACGAGGCTACAATGTCCTGCACAAGCGACACGTAGTCGAGACCGTCAAGTCCTGAAGGAACTCCACAGATGGAATACACACCGCCTCCAAGTTCACTCAAATCGAAACCTGCCGACTTCAATTCGGGCAACAGTTGCTGCATAATGACATCTTCCGACTGGGCAAACTGCACTGTCTCCGGAAACATCAACTTTTGTGTAGCCGACTTGTGCGCTTTTATCTGCTCGGTATATCGCTCGTACAATATGCGCATATGAGCACGGTGCTGGTCGACAATCATCAGCCCCGACTTAACAGCTGTCATTATATACTGACCCTTATATTGATAATGTACTGGCGATTTATCCTCTATCGGTGATGCAAACACTGCAGACGGAACTTCTGCCTGAGCCATACTTGATGCAATAGGCACGTCGGCTGAAGGTGTCGACATATTGACAGATGGTATAGGCTGACTGCTTTGTGTGGCTACGGGCTGAAGGTCGGGTATGTCGGGCATTGGTTCCATTATGCTCTTGTTGGCCTTCGACCCTACTATCACGTCGTTGCTGCCATCGAACAGCGAGGTCTGACGCTGACGTGACGTGCTGCTCTCCAATCCGTCGAACATTCGTTCCCACTCCGACGGAGCCGAACGGCGGACAGACGGTTCGTTGAACGGATTGTACGAGGGATTGTACTGCAACTTGGGTGCACGCACTTCTTCTGCCGACCCCAATGCGGGGATTTCAGGCTGTCCCTCGGTGTCAAACTCAATGGCTGTTACGTCGCTGAACATTCCTACAGCATCTTTCACTGCCGCTGCAAGAATCTGCCATATTGTAGGCTCGTTCTCAAACTTTATTTCGGTCTTTGTCGGGTGTATGTTTACGTCGATGTCTTCGGGCTTGACGGTGAAATATATGAAATACGGCACCTGGTCGCCTTCGGGCACAAGTCGCTCGTAGGCTGTCATCACTGCTTTGTGGAAGTAGGGATGCTTCATGTAGCGGCCGTTGACGAAAAAGTATTGGCGCGCTCCCTTACGTCGTGCCGACTCGGGTTTGCCTATGAATCCTGTTAGTTTGCACATCGTGGTGTCGATGTCAATAGGCAGGAGGTGCTGGTTTATCTTCTTGCCGAACACGTCTACTATGCGCTGACGCAGACCGGCAGCCTTCAGATTGTACAACTCGTTGTCGTTGTTATAGAGTGTGAATGCCACGTCGGGATTGACAAGGGCTATACGTTCAAAGGCAGTAACGATATTGTTGAGTTCTGTAGCATTCGACTTGAGGAACTTGCGCCTCACGGGAACGTTGTAGAAGAGGTTTTCCACCATAAAATTGCTGCCCACTGCACACGAACATGCCTCTTGCGACACAAAGCGCGACCCTGCCAGCGACAGCTGTGTGCCAAGGTCGTCGTCGGCCATGCGTGTCTTGAGTGTAACCTGTGCCACGGCGGCTATCGAGGCAAGCGCCTCACCGCGAAATCCCATCGTGTGCAGATTGAAAAGGTCGTCGGCCTTGCGTATCTTACTTGTAGCGTGGCGCTCAAACGAGAGTCGGGCGTCGGTCTCCGACATTCCCTTACCGTTATCTATCACCTGTATCGAAGTGCGCCCCGAATCAACGCACACTACCTGTATAGACGTAGCTCCTGCGTCTATCGAGTTCTCGACAAGTTCCTTAATGACACTTGCAGGACGCTGTATCACCTCGCCTGCCGCAATCTGATTGGCCACTGAGTCGGGCAACAGTTGTATTATATCACTCATAGGGTTTTACAGTTTGATTAATATAACAGCAAGTAGGAAAGCAAGTATTACCACTATCATGACTCCCATCATGAGGAGCAATCCTCTGCCATGTTGTCGGTTTCGTCCACGACCGGCATGCTGTGCTTCCTCTTCGAGCGAGCGCTGCGCCAACACATCTGGCGGAACGCCACGACGCAGACTGTCAATCAGGTCGCGGCGCTCATTGCTGAAGCGCATCGTATAGTGAAAGCCGCGTGGGCGGCGGTTGAAAAAATACATGCTTTTTATATTATTCTAATTTCTGCAATGGTGCCTCACGACGCGGTATAGCCTTCAATTGCGAGCCACCCTTTTTGCCTCGCCACTCAAATATATCGTTCTTGTCGAGCGGACGTATATAGTCGAACCATTCGAATGCGCCAAGGTGCAACTTGTCAGGCGGCACCTGGGTGATGGGATACATTGTACCGGAAGCCTTTGATGTCCATATACGTTCAAGCTGACGATCTGCCGAGATAAACATCCGCATAGTATCTGTCTCGAGATAATTGAGTTCGGTGAGTACAGAATCTTTTGAATCGGCATTGTAATATATTGTCATCACATTGCCTACAGCATCTGTACGGCGTACCGCTCCATCGGTGAAATAGGTGTCCATACGCTTTGAAGACACCTGATTGAAGCGGTTTTTACCGTCAACCAATTCCACTGATAGAGCCTGATCAATGACCTCGGCTTTGCGAACAGTAGAATCGGCAAAGTATACCTTTATCTCTTCGCCAAGTATCTGGCGGTTCAGATTCCATGCAATCGGGTCGCGATACATTGTCATACACGAGTCGAGCGAGCTGAATACGAGCGAGTCGCACACAGCCTGCACGTCCTGACGATAGGCTCGCACATGCGGAAAGGCATGCACCTTACGATAAACCGAGTCGGTATTGATATGGAAAGTAAAAATCTTCAATGAGTCGGCATGCATCCACAGTGTGTCACGCTGCGAGTAGTCGAGCAACATGGCGCGGTCGGTGCCATATCCATATCCGGTCTTCTCGTTATAGAACAGACGGTTGGCATGTAGCTCGTTCTTGTTCTTCTTGTCGATATACACTACGTTGCCAAATCCCTCGTTGTCGCCGTTAGAGTTGTCGTGGTATAGCGAATCGCCCGTAATGGTCTTGTCACCATCAACGATTGTAGAGCGGCCGAACAGCTGCGAGCGGTCGGTGCGCGAGTTGGTGTAAGCATCGGTAGTGTGTATTATCGTACCCTTGGATGTTATGGTCGACGGCCCTACCACATGTGCTACAGACGTACGAGTATCATAATGCAACGTATCAGTAGTAATATGGTTCTGACCAGAGAACATCTCCACTCCATAGTAGAACGAAGCCTCGCGTGTTGCTGTGCTGTATGCACCCCAGTCGCTGACAAGCCGGTCTTTGCCGTCAACCAGTTTTCCACCCTCAAAGAAATAAGCGAGGTTGTACAAACGGTCGTAATCGAGCGAGTCGGTATACAACGTCTGCTTACGATGCTTGAGAACCACATTATTGCGGGCATGCATCATCTGGTCGGCACCATTGTAGTCAGCACGGTCGCAAGTGAGCGACAGGGTATCGCCCTGCTTAAAGCGGACATGTCCGAAAGCCATAACCGAATTTTCTACCTGAAAGAAGTAGGCACTGTCGCACCACAATTGCGAGCCGGCATGCGTGAAGTGTACCTTACCTCGGAGTATCTGTGCTCCTGGTACAGCTCCCCACTGGTCGTAAGTCAACTCATCAGCGTGCTTCAGATACACACGCTCGTCGGTTTTCTGGCGCTTCTTCTTTTTGTCAGGAGCCGCAACTGTTGTTATAAGACTAAAGCCAAAAAGGCATAGAATCGTCATTACGACGACTCTATGCCACTTTATACTTGTATGATTATTTTCATTCATTGCCATTAAACAATAAGCCTTTTAAAGCATAACTATACGGGATGAGAGACACTACTTTATCCAACCCTCGTACTCAAACTTGCACTTCTTGCAACGGTCGTTCATCTTGACATATGTAGTCTTAATCTTGTTTACCACCCACTGGTGCAAGAAGTCGGCACGTTGTTTCTGTAGCACCACATTCTTCATCACCTGATAGTCTTCGGTGATTGTGGCACGGTGGGCTGGGGTACGGCTCTTAAGCTTTACGATGGCTGCCACAGTCTTGCTTTTTTCGTTAATCATCTGGAACGCCTTGCTCACATCGCCCACTTCCATGTTTTCTACCTCGCGAGCCACCTCGGTTGGGAGGTCCTTCATCTGGAACTTCGATGTGCGTCCGTCCTGACTGTTATACGACATAAGACCATGATTGTTGCGTGTATCCTTATCGTCAGACACAGCCGAAGCAGCCTCCTCAAAGGTCACCTTTGCTGCACGTATGTCTGTTGCAAGCGAGTCAAGACGTGTGCGCATTGAGTCGACAGCCTCGGTAGACACACGTGGAATGCGCAGTATGTGGCGCACCTTGATTTTGTCACCACGCTTGTCGATGAGCTGGATAATATGGAAACCATACTCCGACTCTACAATCTTCGAAATCTTCTTCGGGTCGGTCAGGTTGAATGCTACGCTTGCAAATGCGGGGTCGAGCATACCACGACCTACATAGTCCATCTCTCCACCCTGACGTGCCGAACCCGGATCCTCTGAATAAAGACGTGCCAGTGTACCGAAAGAAGCCTCGCCCTTATTTACACGGTCGGTATAGTCGCGCAAGTCGTTCTTCACACGGTTTATCTCATCTTGTTCAATCTTAGGCTGACGGGTAATGATCTCAACCTCAACCTCGGTTGGAACGAAAGGAATGCTGTCCTCAGGCATATCGCGGAAGTAGTTGCGAACGTCAGACGGTGTAACCGTTATATCGCTCACCAACTTCTCCTTCATCTGCTGAATAAGCTGATTGTTCTTGAAATCATCGTGCAACTGTGAGCGCATCTGTGCCACAGTCATTCTCTTGTATTCCTCGAGTTTCTCCTTCGAGCCAGCCTGCTGTATCCAGCGGTTTATCTGCATGTCAATGTTCTGTGCAATCTCACCCTCAGTAACTTCAATTGAGTCGATTGCAGCCTGATGAAGGAAGAGCTTCTGCACAGCTATCTGCTCGGGGATAGCACAGTCGGGGTCGCCGTGCCACGTAACACCTTCAGCCTCACCTTGGAGTCGTGTCATCTCGACATCCGACTTGAGTATAGGCTCATCGCCTACAACCCATATCACCTCGTCTACCACACTGTGCTCAGGTGCCTTGAAATCAGCATTTACAGCACGGGCGTTTGCCGTATCAGAAATGGCAACAGCTGCCGTATCAGTCTGCGACTTGGCGTCAACCATATGACCCTTGCCACGCTGTGCATTGGCTCCAATACCAGCACAAAGCAACACGGCTACAAGAGCTATCAATATTGATTTTGTTTTTTTCATTTATCTCTTTTTGTTTTGATCTATTTCCTTACTTATATCTCTCTATACAGTATTGACGGCATTTTATCAATGCTTGTTGACAGTATTAAGCACCTCACGGTTGACATGCACAGCATATTTGCGTCGCAAATCAGCCACCCATTTATGTTCGAGCTGCTCCTGAAGGTCGGACACTACCAGTTCGCGTACATCGACATATGTCTGCGGACGCTTTATCTTCTTGCCGAAAGTTCCTTCAACTTTATATACATTATCAATAGCTGATTTCGCTTTTGTCTTGTCAACACCATACTCAGCGCGGTCAACCGTGGAATTGTCGCCCTTGGCAAAGATGCCTATTGTGGCCTTGATGCGTTCTGTAGAGTCGTTGAACTGTGTCTTCAGTGCCTCTGCCCACTTGTCGAATGGCGTAGAGCGCAGCAGTTTTCTCACAGCCTCGGCATCTGTCTGATTGCGTGTATAGAATGCCACTCCCTTGAATCGCGGTTCAGCCCACGCATATTTCTTGCGGTTCTTCTTGAAGTAGGCTTGTTGTGCCTTGGTGTCGTTGGCGGCGCGTTCCCACACTGTGCGGTTTGATATTTCGTACAGCAGGAGTCCGTCGTGATACTCGCGTATCAGTCCGCTCATCTCCGGCGACTTCTCTTCCAGTTCCTCGGCACGGCGTTCTATCACCTGTTCGGGTGTGAGTGCCGGCTTCGAGAGCTTGGCTATGGAGTCGATGCGCTCCGATATGATGCGCTCGCGCAGTCCGCGGCTTTCGATGAACCGTCGTATGTCGGCTCTTACTGAGTCGTATGGGAAGAAGTTGCCCTTGTCCGCCACCTTTATTATATGGTAGCCGAGCGGCGTGAGAAACGGTTTCGACATCTCGCCCTTCTTCAAGGCGTAAGCCTGGTCTTCAAACTCCTTTATCGTCTGTCCGCGTTGTATCCACGCCAGGTCGCCTCCACGCAAGCCCGAAGCCTTGTCGTCAGACAGTCGGCGTGCCATGTCGCCGAAGTCGGCGCCTGCCACCAGGGCTTTATATATAGAATCTGCCTTGAGAGATGCGGCGCGCTGCTGCTGGGCGTCAGCCTGCTGCGACAGCGCAACGAGAATGTGCAACGGATGCACCAGTCCGCCCTCAGCGTCGATTCGTGTCTGTGTCTGCTTGTATATGTTACGTGCCTCGCGCTCTATGTCGTCGTCGACGATGAACGTAGGACGTATCTGCTGGTCGCGATACATGAGAAATTCCTTGCGGAATGCTGCTGTGGTATCAATGCCTGCCTCTTCTGCGGCTATTACCTTCAGCTTGTAGTTGACAAACAGGTCGACATATTCATCTATGCTCTTCTTGTCTATAGTTGTCTCAGCGGCATTCTTGTTATAGGCATACTCAAACTCCGACCGTTTGATGTTCTTGCCACCGATGGTCATTATTATCGGGTCGGCGGTCTGAGCAAATGCGCTGCCTGCCATGAGCGACATAGCGACCAACAGTGATTTTATCTTCATTTTATATGAATGTGGAGATTTCTCCTTGATTTATAGTTACATTATAACTGGTGAAAGCAATGGTCCGTGTCGCTGCCTTATACAGCCAGCGACACAAGCCATTGCCTTTTATGCTTTTGCCCTATTGTCAAGGGCGTAGCGTAGTCTTTATCAACATGCCACAGCGTGATTACTGCGGACGTGAGTAGTTAGGAGCCTCGCTTGTGATGGTGATGTCGTGCGGATGGCTCTCAAGCACACCAGCGTTGGTGATGCGTGTGAACTTGGCGTTGTGCATTGCCTCGATTGTTCCGGCACCGCAGTAGCCCATACCTGAGCGCAAACCACCGATGAGCTGATAGATAACCTCCTGAACGGTTCCCTTGTAAGGTACGCGTCCAGCGATACCCTCCGGAACGAGCTTCTTCACGTCGGCTGTTCCGGCCTGGAAGTAGCGGTCCTTAGAACCATTCTCCATTGCCTCAAGCGAACCCATACCACGATAGCTCTTGAACTTACGTCCGTTGAAGATGATGGTGTCACCAGGGCTCTCCTCGGTACCAGCTACGAGCGAGCCAATCATTACCGAACTACCACCAGCGGCAATAGCCTTGACAACGTCGCCTGAGTAGCGCAAGCCACCGTCAGCAATCAAAGGAACACCTGTACCCTTCAGAGCAGAGTAAACGTCGTATACAGCGCTGAGCTGCGGAACGCCTACACCGGCTACGACACGTGTTGTACAGATTGAACCCGGGCCGATACCTACCTTAACGGCGTCAGCACCATTGTCAACGAGCATGCGAGCAGCCTCGCCTGTAGCCACATTACCTACAACGATGTCTACGTTGGGGAATGAAGCCTTTGCCTCGCGCAACTTCTCGATAACGTACTTAGAGTGTCCGTGTGCTGTATCGATAACGATAGCGTCAGCACCAGCCTCAACGAGTGCGCTCATACGGTCGAGTGTGTCTACTGTCACACCTACACCGGCAGCCACACGCAGACGACCCTTCTCGTCCTTGCATGCCATTGGCTTGTCCTTTGCCTTTGTGATGTCCTTATAGGTGATAAGACCTACGAGGTGGTTCTCGGCATCAACAACGGGCAACTTCTCAATCTTGTTCGACTGCAGAATGTCGGCAGCGGCTGAGAGGTCAGTCTTGATGTGAGTGGTCACGAGGTTCTCTTTTGTCATCACGTCGTCGATGAGCTTGTCGAGATGACGCTCAAAGCGAAGGTCACGGTTAGTAACGATACCTACGAGATGGCACTCGTCGTCAACAACGGGGATTCCTCCGATGTGATACTCGGCCATCATGTCGAGAGCATCCTTTACTGTCTTGCCACGGCGGATTGTCACCGGATCGTAGATCATGCCGTTCTCGGCACGCTTAACGATGGCAACCTGGCGCGCCTGGTCCTCGATTGACATGTTCTTGTGAATAACACCAATACCGCCTTCGCGTGCGATGGCAATAGCCATAGCCGACTCCGTTACGGTGTCCATGGCTGCTGTGACAAAGGGCACATTCAGGCTGATGTTACGAGAGAACTTGGTTTTCAACTCTACCGTCTTGGGCAGTACCTCTGAATAAGCGGGGATAAGAAGGACGTCATCGTAAGTGAGACCGTCCATTACAATTTTATCAGCAACAAATGATGACATATAACTTAAAAATTTATTGCGTGCAAATTTAGCAATAAAAATCCAATCGGGGACATTTTCTAACGACTTTATTTCAAGCGTTAATGCAAATTAACGGCTTTGGCAGCTGAGTTGAGAGTTGAGAGTTGATGTTAGTTGAGAGTTGAGAGTTGAGAGTTGAAAATTGAAAGTTGAGAGTTATGATATGTTTTGTTTGCAATACCTTTATTATATATGGTAATCATAACTCTCAACTATCAAATATCAATTCTCAACTACCATCAATTTCCCTGCTCCGACATAAACTTTATTCTTACTAATCGGATTTCATTCTCTTCGTAGTCGCCACCGAGCTCTTCCACAGCCACTTTTATACTGTCAGTGTCCGACTCACGGAAATACTCGTAGATGTCGTCTATTTGGTCGTCGTCCATCACATCCTCAAGGAAGTAGTCGATGTTCACCTTGGTGCCACTGTAGACGATGGCATCAAGGTCGTCGAGAAGGTCGCTGAACTCCAGGTTCAATGCCGAGGCGATGTCGTCGAGCGGCATGCGACGGTCGAGATAATGGATTATCTTAATCTTCTTCATCGAGTCCTTGGCAACAGTGCGCACGAACATCTCCTCTGGACGCTCAATCTCGTTGTCCGAACAATACTGGCGGATTAGTTCGCAAAACTCCTTGCCGTAGCGCTTCGCCTTGCCCTGACCTACACCCTGGATATTGCGGAGCTCCTCGATAGATACGGGGTACATCGTGGCCATCTGTTCGAGCGAGATGTCCTGGAAGATGACGTAGCCCGGCAGCGACAGCTTGCGTGCCATCTTGCGACGCAGGTCTTGCAGCATGCTGTAGAGCGTAGGATCGAGTGCGGCAGCTCCATGGTCGTCTGTCTCCTCGTCGGCGTTGTCGGTGAAGTCGGTGTCTTCTACGTATGTGAACGGTTGCGGATTGCGCACATAGCGCTTGCCTGCCGCCGTCACCTTGAGCAGTCCATAACTTTCGATGTCCTTATGTATATATCCAGCTATCATGCCCTGACGTATCACAGGGTTCCATGTCTTGGCAGGCATGTCCTCACCAGCGCCAAACTCCTCGAGCTGGTCGTGATGGTGCGACACGACGTCGTCGGTGGCGCGACCCTTGATGAAGTCGATGACATAGTCTTGACGGAATCCCTCCTTCAAGGCAAGCAGAGAGCGCAGCACTATGAGCAGTGCCTCCTTGCCGTCGCGCTGCACCTTCGGATGCAGACAGTTGTCGCAGTTGCCACAGTTGTCCTTAGGATATTCCTCGCCAAAGTAGTGCAACAAAAGCTTGCGGCGGCACACCGACGACTCGGCATAGGCTGCTGTCTCCTGAAGCAGCTGTCGACCGATATCCTGCTCTGCCACTGGCTTGCCCTCCATGAATTTCTCGAGTTTCTGCAAGTCCTTGTGCGAGTAGAATGCAAGACAGATGCCCTCGCCGCCGTCGCGTCCGGCGCGTCCCGTCTCCTGATAGTACCCCTCCAGACTCTTGGGTATGTCGTAATGGATGACGAATCGCACGTCGGGCTTGTCGATGCCCATGCCGAAGGCTATGGTGGCTACAATCACGTCGATGCGCTCCATGAGGAAGTCGTCCTGTGTCTGCGAGCGTGTGGCTGAGTCGAGACCGGCATGATAAGGCGCCGCCTTTATCTCGTTGGCCTTGAGCACAGCCGCCAGGTCTTCCACCTTCTTGCGCGAGATACAGTATACGATGCCGCTCTTGCCATGATGCTGCTTGATGAATTTTATTATCTGCCGATCGATGTCCTTGCTCTTTTGGCGTACCTCATAATATAGGTTGGGGCGATTGAATGACGAGCGGAACTCACGAGCCTCGGTAATGCCGAGACTCTTCTTGATGTCCATACGCACCTTGTCGGTGGCAGTGGCGGTAAGTGCAATGACTGGAGCGTTGCCTATCTTCTGTATGGTTGGACGAATATTGCGGTATTCCGGACGGAAGTCGTGGCCCCACTCCGATATACAGTGAGCCTCGTCGACAGCGTAAAACGAAATCTTGAACGAGCGGAAGAAATCGAGGTTGTCCTCCTTGTTGAGCGACTCCGGAGCCACATACAGCAACTTGGTGCGTCCGGCATAGATATCGCTGCGCACCTGATTGATAGCCGCCTTGTTGAGCGACGAGTTGAGATAATGGGCCACGCCCGATTCCTCGCTCAGTCCGTTGATTACGTCCACCTGGTTCTTCATCAGTGCGATGAGCGGCGACACGACAATGGCGGTGCCGTCCATGATGAGCGACGGCAACTGGTAGCACAAGCTTTTGCCACCTCCCGTAGGCATGAGCACAAAGGTGTCGTTGCCTTCAAGAAGGTTGCTTATGATGGATTCCTGTTCGCCCTTAAACGAGTCGAACCCGAAGTAGTGTTTCAGTTGTTCATTGAGGTTAATTGTCCCAGTCATAGTAGTAATATTTAATATGAGTTTTGAATTTTGAATTACGAACGAATTCAAAATTCAAAACTCCTCCATCGGAGGCTTATTTCAAGTTTGACTTTTCAAGTTGTTTCCTGGCATAGTCGAGTGTCACGGTGAACTCGTCTACCTTCTTCGACGGCACCTCAAACATGGCATCCATCACGATAGCCTCCACGATAGAGCGCAGTCCACGTGCTCCGAGCTTGTACTCCACACCCTTGTCTACGATAAACTCCAATGTGTCGTCGTTGAAGTGGAGCTTGATGCCGTCCATCTCAAACAACTTCTCATACTGCTTGATGATGCTGTTCTTGGGCTCTACGAGTATTCGGCGCAATGCGGCACGGTCAAGCGGATTGAGATAGGTAAGCACCGGCAGTCGGCCGATAATCTCGGGTATCAGACCGAACGACTTGAGGTCTTGCGGCAGGATATACTTCATGAGGTTGCCCTTGTCGAGATGGCGCACGTTCTGCACCGAGTTGAATCCCACCACGTGTGTGTTCATACGCTGTGCTATCTTGCGCTCGATGCCGTCGAATGCACCGCCACAGATAAACAAGATGTTGCGCGTGTCTACATGGATATAGTCCTGGTCGGGGTGCTTGCGTCCGCCCTTTGGCGGCACGTTCACCATGGTTCCCTCAAGCAGCTTGAGCAGTCCCTGCTGCACACCCTCGCCGCTCACGTCGCGCGTGATGCTGGGGTTGTCGGCCTTGCGTGCTATCTTGTCAATCTCGTCGATGAACACGATGCCGCGCTCGGCGGCAGCCACGTCGTAGTCTGCCACCTGAAGCAGACGCGAGAGAATGCTCTCCACGTCCTCGCCCACATAGCCCGCCTCGGTGAACACCGTAGCGTCGACAATGGTGAAGGGCACCTTGAGAAGCTTGGCAATGGTGCGTGCCAGAAGGGTCTTGCCCGTACCTGTAGAGCCCACCATGATGATGTTGCTCTTCTCTATCTCCACACCGTTGTCGTCCTGCGGCTGCTGCAAGCGCTTGTAGTGGTTGTAAACAGCCACCGAGAGATATTTCTTTGCCTCGTCCTGACCTATTATATATTGGTCGAGATATTCCTTTATTTCCATCGGCTTTGGCACATCGCTCAGCGCTACGTCAAACTGCGACTTGCGCTTGCCATGTCCCTCGGGGCCGAATCCCGCTTCCATCACTATCTGATAGGCTTGCTGCGCACACTGGTCGCAGATGAATCCGTTGAGTCCTGTTATGAGGAAGTTCACGTCCTTCTCACTTCTTCCACAGAAGCTACATACTTTTCTCGCCATAGCTCTACGTCTTTACTCCTTTCCTTCGCTTTGTGCAACATCCATTCCGTCCACGCCTGTGAGCGACGGCTTTCTTATCAGCACGGTGTCTATCATGCCATACTCCTTCGCCTCCTCGGCTGTCATCCAGTAGTTGCGGTCGGAGTCGGCCCACACCTTGTCAAACGGTGTGTGCGAGTGGTCGGAGATGATGGTATACAGCTCCTTCTTGAACTTCTGTATCTCGCGCGCCTCAATCTCGATGTCCGAAGCCTGGCCCTGCACACCGCCCAGCGGCTGGTGTATCATCACGCGGCTGTGCTTCAGCGCCGAGCGCTTGCCCTCCTTGCCTGCCACGAGCAGCACGGCAGCCATCGAGGCAGCCATGCCGGTACACATGGTCGACACGTCGCTGCTGACGAACTGCATTGTGTCGTATATGCCGAGACCTGCAGTCACGCTGCCGCCGGGTGAGTTGATGTAGATTGAAATGTCCTTGCCTGGGTCTACCGAGTCGAGATACAGCAGCTGGGCTGTGAGGGTGTTGGCTGTGTAGTCGTTAATCTCGGTGCCAAGGAAGATGATGCGGTCCATCATCAAGCGCGAGAACACGTCCATCTGAGTGACGTTCAACTGGCGTTCCTCAAGAATGTACGGGTTGAGATACTGCGCCTGGGCTCTCATCACATCGTCGAGCACCATGCCGCTCATGCCGCGGCTGGTAGCGAATTTTCTGAAGTCGTTCATATGAATATTATCTTTTCTATCTGAATCTATCTGTGTATTATATATAAATAATGTAGAGAACACAACCGTTTGCCCTACATTATACAAAGATACAAAAAAAATATTATAACCAAATTTTTTAACACAGATATTTTCAAACACCGCGACAACATCTCAACCGGAGACTTTTCCTCAATACAATATTTGCATTTCTAACCGCTCAAAACTGCGAGCTGAGCACACTAAGAAATCTTTGGCTCGAAATTCGTGAGTTTTGAGCATACAGTGATATCAAGTTAATAATCAGCGCATTACGATTAAAACAGCGTTTGTGTGCATTTTTTAAGAACCAAAGAACAATCGTTTTTATAGCAAATGGACTACTTTTGACCTCCATTAAAGCTCCATTTGCACGGCAAAAGTTGTCCCGTTGCACTCCAAAAGTAGTCCTGTTGCATTGCAACGGAGGCATAAATGACAAAAGTCATGGCTTCGGACACTGCGAAACACCGCAAAAACGATTCGCGAAATCTCTAGAATCAATTTTTTGTTTGTAACAATTTTTTACCATAATCACAATATTTGCCTGCTCCAACTCACCACGATGCTCACTTTATTAGCACCACGATGCTCAATCTTATTAACACCACGAATTTCACGAATCTCACGAATCATTCCCCCAATCCAAAATTCGTGTGATTAGGGCAATTCGTGGTGAGACAAAGGGCAATTCGTGGTGAAATAGAAAGGACTACACCAGCGAGTCAAGTCGTCGTTTCAGCTCCTTCAGTTCGTCGCGCACCGAAATCAGCGTAGCGAGTATGTCCGAACTCTTGTCCACACCGGCGCGGTTCTTGTTGAGCATCTTGCGTGCCGCCGCCAGCTTGAAGCCGCGCACTTTCACCAGATTGTGTATGGTGCGTATCTGCTCAATGTCCTTCTCGGTGTATTGGCGCACGCTCTGGCCCACCGTCTTGGGTTTGAGATGCGGAAACTCCGTCTCCCAATAGCGCAGCGTCGACTCACGCACGTCGAACATTGCTGCCACCTCCTTTATGGAGTAGTATAATTTCACATTCTTGTTGGTATTCAGTGCCATATTAGTCTTAATTTATTTGCAAAAATAACCAAAACAGAGTACCTTTGCAAACGTTTTAGGAAGAATTTAATACAAAGTACGTAATATTATATAATATGATGACAGCTAACGAAATCCGCGACTCGTTCAAAAAGTTCTTCGAGTCGAAAGGACACACCATCGTGCCCAGCGCACCTATGGTAATCAAGGATGACCCAACGTTGATGTTCACTAACGCAGGTATGAACCAGTGGAAGGACATCATTCTCGGCACACGCGAGCCCGAACCGCGACGCCGTGCCGACACTCAGAAGTGCCTCCGTGTGAGCGGAAAGCACAACGACCTCGAAGAGGTTGGACACGACACTTATCACCACACCATGTTCGAGATGCTCGGCAACTGGTCGTTTGGCGACTACTTCAAGGAGGGTGCCATCGACTACGCGTGGGAGTATCTGGTCGACGTGTTGAAGCTCAATCCTGCCGACCTCTACGTCACAGTGTTCGAAGGTAGCGAAGAAGAAGGATTGAAGCGCGACGACGAGGCTGCATCATATTGGGCTAAGCACGTGCCTGCCGACCATATCATCAACGGCAACAAGCACGACAACTTCTGGGAGATGGGCGACACAGGTCCTTGCGGTCCTTGCTCGGAGATTCATCTCGACTCACGTACTCCCGAGGAGAAGGCTAAGACTCCAGGACGTGAACTCGTAAACAAGGACGACCCACAGGTTATCGAGATTTGGAACATCGTGTTCATGCAGTATGAGCGCAAAGCCAATGGCTCGCTCGTTCCGCTGCCTATGCACGTTATTGATACCGGTATGGGCTTCGAGCGTCTTGTTCGTGCTATGCAGGACAAGCACTCCAACTACGACACCGACATCTTCCAGCCAATCATCAAGGAAGAGGAGGCCATTACAGGCTTGAAGTATGGTGTAAGCGAGGAGACCGACGTGGCAATGCGTGTATGCGCCGACCACCTGCGCGCCGTGGCTTTCTCTATCGCCGACGGACAGCTGCCCTCTAACGCCAAGGCTGGCTACGTAATCCGCCGCATCCTGCGCCGTGCCGTACGCTACGCCTACACCTTCCTCGGACAGAAGGAGGCATTTATCTATAAACTCATCCCCGTATTGACCCGTGAGATGGGCGAGGCTTTCCCCGAACTCAAGGCTCAGCACGACCTCATTCTCCACGTTATCAAGGAAGAGGAGGACTCGTTCCTGCGTACACTTGAAAAGGGCATCAACCTCCTCTCTTCGGCTATGGAAGAGCTGAAGAAGCAGGGCAAGACACAGCTCGACGGCGTGCAGGCTTTCCGCCTGTTCGACACCTACGGTTTCCCGCTCGACCTCACCGAACTCATCTGCCGTGAGAACGGATTCACCGTTGCCGAGGACGAGTTCAACGCCGAGATGCAGAAGCAGAAAGACCGCGCACGCAACGCAGCAGCCGTTGAGAATAGCGACTGGGTGAACCTGCGCGAGGGCGAGCAGCAGTTTGTGGGCTACGACTTCACCGAATATGAGTGCCACATTCTGCGCTATCGCAAGGTGACTCAGAAGAAGAATACATACTACGAGCTGGTATTGGATAACACTCCGTTCTACGGCGAGATGGGTGGTCAGGTAGGCGACACTGGTGTTCTCGTGAGCGAGAACGAGACTGTGACCATCACCGATACAAAGCGCGAGAACGGTCAGTCAATCCATATCGTTAAGGCTCTGCCTAAGAATCCCGAGGCCGACTTCATGGCTTGCGTTGACGTTGACGCTCGCGAGGCATCTGCAGCAAACCATACAGCCACTCACTTGCTCGACTACGCTCTGAAGCAGGTGCTCGGCGACCATGTTGAGCAGAAGGGCTCGTTCGTATCGCCCACAACATTGCGTTTCGACTTCTCTCACTTCTCTAAGGTCAGCGACGAGGATTTGCGCAAGGTGGAGCGTCTAGTCAACGACCTCATCCGTCAGGATCTGCCGCTCGACGAGCATCGCGACACTCCGTTTGAGGAGGCTAAGAAACTGGGTGCCATCGCCCTCTTCGGCGAGAAGTATGGCGACAAGGTGCGCGTTGTGCGCTTCGGACCGAGTTGCGAGTTCTGCGGCGGTATCCACGCACAGTCTACCGGTCGCATCGGTTTCTTCAAGATTATATCTGAGAGCAGCGTTGCCGCCGGCATCCGCCGTATCGAGGCTAAGACTGGTAAGGAGTGTGAGGAGCTTATGTACAACGTTGAGGATGCCTTGAAGGCCATCCGTGCCCTCTTCAACAACGCCAAGGACCTGCAGGCTGTCATCGGCAAGTATATCGAAGAGCACGACGCCATGAAGAAGAGCATCGAGCAGTTCCAGGCTCAGGCTGTAGAGCGCACCAAGGCAGAGCTTATCGCCAAGGCTCGCGAGGTGAACGGTGTGAAGGTTATCACCGCCGTACTGCCTATGGAGCCGGCAGCTGCCAAGGACTTGATGTTCAAACTCCGTCAGGCTGTAACCGAGAACATGCTTGCTGTTATTGGTACTGTAGCTAACGACAAGCCGATGCTGAACGTTGCAATGAGCGACGATCTCGTAAAAGACCACTCACTCAACGCAGGTCAAATGGTTCGCGAGGCAGCTAAGCTTATCCAAGGTGGTGGTGGCGGTCAGCCTCACTTTGCCCAAGCTGGTGGCAAGAACAAGGACGGACTGTCAGCTGCTGTAGATAAGGTAGTCGAGATGGCTCAGCTGTAAATTCAATAGTAAAACATTATAAACAACGGGGTATGTAGACATTCGTTAAAATGCGTGTCTTCATACCCCGTATTTTTTATCATTATGAAGAGCATAGCCTATTCGTTAGTTTTATGGATAGTCGGCACATGGTGTTCAGTGCAACCCGTGCAGGCACAACTATACAAAGACCCGTCACGCCCGGCTGAGGAACGCGCTGCCAACTTGCTTCAACGCATGACACTTGAGGAGAAGATAGCGCAGATACGTCATATTCATTCGTGGGATATCTTTGATGGGCAGCGGCTTGATACCAAACGTCTGCGCTCATTTGTAGGCGACCGCTGTTGGGGATTTGTCGAAGGATTTCCGTTGACGGGCGAGAGCTGTCACGACAACATGAACCGCATACAGAGGTACATGGTAGAGCACACCCGATTAGGCATACCCATATTCACCGTTGCCGAAGCCTTGCACGGCTCGGTACACGAGGGTTCGAGTATCTTCCCACAAAACATTGCACTGGCTTCGACATTTAATCCTCGTCTTGCCTACCGACGCGCCGAGGCAATTGCCCGTGAACTCCACTACGAAGGCATACGCCAGATTCTCGCGCCATGCATAGACGTGGTGCGCGACCTCCGTTGGGGACGTGTAGAGGAGACATTCGGTGAAGACCCTTTCCTCAACAGTGTGTTTGCCTGCGAGGAAGTGAGAGGATATCTTGACAATGGCATATCGCCCATGCTCAAGCACTTCGGAGCGCACGGCAATCCTACAGGCGGACTGAATCTCGCATCGGTCAACTGCGGTGTGGGCGAACTTCATGATGTATATCTGCTACCATTCCGCAAGGTCATTACATCATTGCCAGTGCAGGCAGTCATGTCGACATACAACTCGTGGAACCGCGTACCAAATTCCTCGTCACACTATCTGCTTACAGACGTGTTGCGTGACATGTGGGGATTCAAGGGTTATGTCTACTCCGACTGGGGAGCCATAGACATGCTACATACCTTCCATCGCACAGCCTCAAGCAAGGCTGAAGCTGCCTTTCAAGCCCTGTCGGCAGGACTCGACGTAGAGGCTTCGAGCGATTGCTATCCAAAACTTGCAGAACTTGTAAAGAAAGGGAATATTGACATCAGGCTCATCGACGAGGCTGTACGCCGTGTGCTGCTTGCCAAGTTTCGCGCCGGACTCTTTGAAGATCCGTATGGCGAGCGTTATGCAGCCTCTGCCCAACTGCATCCGGCTGATAACAAGAGTCTTGCGCGAGAGATAGCCGAAGAATCGGCAGTATTGTTGAAGAACGACAACCAATTATTACCCTTGAGTCTGCCCAGACTCGGTTCTTTGGCTGTCATAGGTCCCAATGCCGACCAGGTGCAGTTTGGCGACTATTCATGGAGCCGTTCTAACACCGACGGCATCACCCCGCTTTCAGCGATACGCCGTATGGCTGAGGAGCACGGAGTGGAGGTGCGCTACGCCCGTGGCTGCGACCTTATGTCTACCGACACGACACACATTGCCGAGGCAGTGGCTGCTACCAAGACGAGCGATGTGGCAATAGTGTTTTGCGGTAGTGCCAGTGCGTCGTTGGCACGCGACTACGGTGGTGCCAACTGCGGTGAAGGATTCGATCTCTCCGACCTCTCGCTTACCGGAGCACAAGGCAATTTGATACGCGCCGTTCACGCCACAGGCAAACCCGTTGTGCTTGTTCTTGTCACGGGAAAGCCCTTCGCTTTGCAATGGGAGAAAGCCAACATTCCTGCCATTCTCGTACAATGGTATGCCGGTGAAGAGGAGGGCAATGCCATTGCCAATATCCTCTTCGGCAGGACAAATCCGTCTGGTCATCTAACCGTATCGTTTCCGCAGAGCACCGGCCATCTGCCTGCCTACTACAACCATCTGCCTACCGACCGCGGATTCTACCACAAGCATGGCAGCCCGGAAACGCCAGGACGCGACTATGTGTTCTCGTCGCCCAACGCATTATGGTCGTTCGGACATGGTATGTCGTACACCACATTTGCCTACGACCACCTGAAGATTGATCAGCGAACCGACTCTATCAAGGTATACGTCGACATAACCAATACGGGCAAAGTTGCCGGTAAGGCTGTGCCGCAACTCTACGTACGCGACGTATACAGTTCGGTGGCTACACCAGTGAAGCAATTGAAGGCTTTCAATAAAATCCTGCTAAGTCCTGGCGAACGTGCCAGAGTAGCATTACACTTTGCCGTTGCCGACCTTGCCTTCACCGACGAGAGTGGCAAGAGCAAGGTGGAGCCGGGCGAGTTTGAATTGCAAGTGGGCGAATCGTCCGACAGCATATTGCTACGCCACACAATAAATATTGGCAATGTGCCAACATCGAAAGCCGAAGAAACTGTCAATATTACCAAAACGAAGATCAACGGTAAACTCATCAACATTTCGGGTGTAGTACGCGACGTGCAAGCCACTCCCATTGAACATGTAGAAATCTACTCCACCGGCAATGCACAAGTAGTTGCCGTAACCGACAAGTACGGCAAGTACGCAGCAAAAGTCGCATCTGACGATGTGCTGGTGTTCAAGAAAAGCGGTTTCACAAATGTGTCGCGTGAGGTAAATGGCAAAAAAACTATCAATCTGAAAATGCAGTAAAATAATAAGGTTGAGATGGTGTATCTACAACATCTCAACCCTTTTTCTTTGATGTATCTACAACATCACAACACGTCAACTGAGACGTGGCTGTTCAACCCGAACTACTATTCCAGCGGCTCTGTCTTCAGCTCCACCACTCCACCCGTAGCTGGGTCGAGGATGATGTGCGAGGTGAACTTCTTGCCGAATAAGGCACCATTGAGACGCTCTACGGTGCCGAACTGTGCAGCATCAGTTTCGTAATAGCCTAAGGGCTTGCCTTCGGCAGTGGCAAGAGTGAGACGGATGTGTCCGGGACGAGCTACGCTGAGATTGAAGTCATCCTTGATCTTTGCTACTTCTGCAGGAGTTTCCGGCAACTCTTTAGACACTCCGGTGTCCTCAACATTAGCGTAAATAGGTTCGCCCGAGTAGTCGTCGGCAGCACAAAGTCCGAAGCTCTTAGAGAAGCGGAACACCACTGGACGCAGATTGTCCTTGGTGGGGACGAAGCTGATGACTGTAGCAGTAGTATCGACAACAGTGGTGCCCTGGAAGAGCTGCATCAGCGCAGCCTCCTGAGTTGCAAGCTGGCTGTACATGAGACGCAGCTGCTCGCCATCCTTCGGCATGAAGTCAGCCTCGCCACGCGAGAGCTGCGAGCGCGAATCGCGTATGTCGTAAATCTCCTGAGCTACGAGCTGCGCCATTTTTGGCAAATTGCCGGCTGAGAGGATGTCCTGACTCATATAGTCGCGCGGATTGAGCGGAGCCTTGCGTGGAGCTGCAACAAAGGCAGCGGGAGCCTTGGCACGTGGCGCCTTGGTGTTGATGGCGAGCAACGAACCGTCGGGAGCACAATCTACCGAGAACACGCTGCGCTTCTTGTCGATAGCCACAGTATACTGACGGTCGGCATCGGCACGGCCCTCCGAACTGAACGACACACCTACAATGCGATAGGATGTTTGGCGAGCGTTGACGCCTGCCTTACCGAAATACAACTGCGAGAAACCTGCAAGCTGTCCCGGCTCAGTGACTGTCTTCTCGACGAGCACCTGCATACGCACTGCTGTCTTGGGCAGCGAATACGACAAACCGTCAACGGGCTTGTCGCCACCAGCCATAGCCGACGTTGCGGCTATGGCCGAGAGTAATAGTGTTGATAGTATCTTCATTTCTACTTATATCTTGTTAACTCATATCTTGTCAACTTGTATCTTGTTAATACAATGCCTTGAAAGCATCTGGCAACGCAGCAATGATGTCGCTTGCCACGAGCGACTCCTTGCCTACACGCTGCGCGGCTATGTCGCCAGCCAGTCCGTGCAGATACATACCCACGACGCAGGCATTCTTGCGCGAATAGCCACGTGCCAGAAGTCCGGTGATGATGCCCGTAAGCACATCGCCGCTTCCAGCTGTAGCCATGCCCGAATTGCCAGTGGTGTTAAACATTACGCTTCCATCGGGCATGCACAATGCGGTATAATGACCCTTGAGCATAATGTATGCTCGCAGATTCTCAGCCATGTCGCGTGCTACCGCCAGACGCTCACCCTCGCTGTGGCTTGCTGTACCAGCCAAGCGGTCGAGCTCACGCGGATGCGGAGTCATAATCATATTGTCGGGCAACTGGCTTATCCACATGCCGTGCGAGCCGAGCATGTTGAGGGCATCGGCATCAAGCACTACAGGACACTGCGTCTGCTGCAACTGCGACATCAACGCAAGTGCCGAACCTTCGTCGCGACCTAATCCTGGACCGATGCCTACGGCATTATACTCCTCGGTAGATATAGCCTCAGAATAGTAGTTCTCGCTGTCGGGATGAACTATCGCCTCTGGCACCGACATCTGCATTATGGCGTAGTTGCAACGCGGCGTGAGCGTAGTAACCTTGCCCACCCCACTGCGTATACAAGCGCGTGTGGCAAGCACAGCGGCACCAGCCATGCCTTCGCTTCCGGCTATGAGCAGCGCACTGCCCATCATGCCTTTATGGGCGAAGTCGTCACGATGAAGCATCATCTGGCGCACAAGGTCAGCCTCAACAGTAGAGTAGGCTGAGGGGATGCTCTTGATATATTCTTTCGACAGACGTATGTCAAGCACACGCACCACGCCAAGATACTGCTGGCAGTCGGCAAAGAACATGACAAGCTTCTTCATTTGCAGGGTCAGCGTCACGTCGGCACGTACCACTGCCTTGTGCGATACGCCGATGTTATCCTCAGTCATAAGACCCGACGGAACGTCTATGCTCACAACACGTGCCGGCGACTGATTGATGTATTTCACAAGCGAAGCAAAGCCTCCCTCCAATGGTTTGTTAAGTCCAGAACCGAAGAGTCCGTCGATGATAAGTGTCTGTTCGGTGAGCTTGGGCGGATCGAAATTGGTTGACACCTCGGTGAAATGGTGTATCAAGCCATCGTTGATAAGACGGTCGCGATTCTTGGCACACTCGTCCGACAGATGTCCATGCACGTTAAACAGATAAACGTCAACAGTATAGCCTTTCTCGACAAGCATGCGCGACACAGCCAATGCGTCGCCGCCGTTGTTGCCGGGACCGGCAAACACCACAACGGGAGTGCCCTGAGGCCACTGCTGCTGGATGGCTGCAGTGATGGCACGCGCAGCACGCTCCATAAGGTCGATTGACGCTATGGGTTCATGCTCGATGGTATACTTGTCGAGCTCGCGTATCTGCGCTCCAGTAAGTATCTTCATATTTATACGGTATTATAATACATTTTTGCGATTGTGCAAAAATACAAAAATAAAAGGAAATAGTAGCCATAACAACAGGAAAATGGCCATAAAATGACGTATTATGAAACGTAAGGGCACAAAAAAAGGGGCTCCGCTGAGTCCCAACCTTTGTTAACCTTAAATCTAATACCATGAAAAACATTGCAAAGATACACTCATTTTACAATACCGCAAAATTTTCAATACATTTTTTTGTTAACGAGCACATTTTGAATGTATTTTATTGATTTGTATCAACGTATTTACAATATTTGTAGTATATTTGCAAAAAGAAAAAGCAAAACAATAAAATGACAAAAACAAACAGTTATATAAACAAACTGCTTAAGATTACACTAATTGGATGCCTTGCGATTATTGCCATTGCCATACAATCCTGTACATCAAAGCAAAGAAACGAAGGCACAGCATACGACGACAGCATGCGATGGCTCGATGACTCGATTGCGGCACTGGCTCCGTCGGCTCCGCAAGCTATCGAACATGGTATGCGCGAGGCTAACGACAGCATTACTTATTATGAATATAAACTGCGAATGGCTATGTACTACAGTCTGACCGACCACCCCGAACGCGCCGACACACTGATTAAAAATGTCAAAGCATTCGCGGCACGTCAGGATGATGGCTTTTACGCAGTAAACGGAACCTGTGCATCACCTCGACTCAACTCGCTTATGGCAGGTGCCAAGGCTTGTGAAGCAGCACGCGACATGAGCATACACCGCGACCCACGACATATTGTAGAACTATACAACAAGACATACAAGCTGTTGCTCAACAGCGACAGCAAGCACAACCTGCCAAAGACATGCGCCAACATGGCTGACGCTTACATGCTCTGCAACGATCTGCCCAACGCCGCAAAATGGTATCGACGTGCGCTTTTTCTCGTTGACTCGCTCGAATTGCCACAAAAGGAGAACATAACGCTGTACATGGGACTGGCGCAGATTTACGTTACGCTGCACAACTACGGCAAAGCCAAGTTCTACAACGACCAGACCGAACCTCACGTCAAGGAAATGTCGCCCTCGATGCAGGCTTATTATGTCAATAATCTGGGCAACTACTACTACTTCCAAGGCGACTACAAGAATGCGCTGCTTACCTTCATGCGCATGAAGAAGATGCTGGAAGAACACGGTATGGTGCGCACGTTCGACATGTATCTGTGCAAGCTCAATCAAGCTGACGTATACCTGAACCTTAACCTGCTGAACGAGGCTACCAAGATGCTTGACGAGGTAGAACCCTACTTCCACTCAAAAGGTGACAAAACATCCATCTATTACTGTTATACCATACGGTTCGGCATTGCCGTAAGGGCAGGCAAAATGGATGAAGCAAGACGAATAATGGTGAACAAGGCAGACGAGTCGCTGATACCATACTCACTGGTGAACATCCGCAACAAATACAAGCGCCAATACTACGAACTCACAGGCAACTACAGCAAGGCATATACATTGCTGCAAGAGTCAATAGAATATAACGACTCAATAGAGCATAACCTCTCGAACATGCGCTCGGCTGAAATCATGTCGCGATTCACCACCGACACATTACAGCTCCATCATGAACTGATACTGGAGCACAAGAACGCCGAAATACAACGCGTGAAGTTTACAAGCACCCTGGCTATTTCGGCAGCTCTAACATTGGCGTTCATGCTAATAATGTGGTATCTGTATCTGCGCAAGCGACGATTTAAGGTACAACTGCGCATAATGAACCTCAAGCTCGACAACGTACGCAACCGCATCTCGCCCCACTTCATGTTCAATGTGCTAAACAACAGAATCATAAAATCGGATACCAAGGAGACCAACGAGCTTACCGAACTGGCACAACTGATTCGTGCCAACCTCGACATGTCGAGCACTTTGGGTGTAGAACTGCAAAAGGAACTGGAATTCGTGCAACAATACATTCGTGTAGAAAGCTATCTAATGGGCGACGACTTCCACTTCAACATAGACATTGCGCCCGATGTGGATGCCAGCAGCGTCAGGATTCCGTCAATGTTCATACAGATATTGACTGAAAACGCAATAAAACACGGCCTAAGAAATAAGGAGGGCGACAAGCGACTGTGTATCAACGTGACACGCGACAGCAACTGCACTGTTATAAAGGTGAGCGACAACGGCCCCGGATTCAACCCCAATGTGTTGCGACGTAAAACGGGAATGAACATCATTTCACAAACAATTGCCGTAATAAATGTAAGAAACAAAGACAAAATAAGATTCTCTATAAGGAATATCTATAGTGACGACAGCAAACAACCCAACGGATGCGAAGCCACACTCAGAGTGCCCGACGGAGTGAAAATAGAATGAGAAAACAATATACCAACATTAAAAAACAGACTGACATTATGAACATTATTATTGTTGACGACGACCGACAGGCTGCTGAGGTCTTGAAAAAGAAACTGACAGAATACCACGAGATGAACGTCGTGGGCATGGCACACGATGGAAAAGAAGGATTGCATCTGTTCAAAGAAGCGATGCCAGACCTGCTGTTTCTCGACATCGACATGCCCGATATATCAGGCATTGACTTTCTGGAACGCGTCGAATCGCGTCCCGGCAACCGCTGCCGCGTAATAATGTATACTGCACACAGCCGATATATGCTATCGGCGTTTCGCAACAAGGCTTTCGACTATCTGATGAAACCTATCAACGACGCAGAGCTACGCACCATCATCCGCCGTGTGTGCTTGGACAACAACGAACAACAGCACATACAGTCTGCCGCAAGCACTCCTATCGCTCCGACAATAATCGGCGACGGTATATCACGACGCAATGACGGCAAATACATTGTATATACAAATGCTGTAGACTTCCGCCTGGTAGACATAAACGACGTAGGATTATTTGCCTACAACAGCGACTTGCGCGTGTGGGAATTGACACTGGCAGGCGAGAAAGAAACAATAAAACTGAAACGTAGTGTCAATAGCGATACGCTTCTGACTCTCAACGACACACTTGTGCGTGTGAGTCAGAAGCATATCATCAATATAAGTTATCTGATGGAAGTAACCGACAATACGTGCCACTTCTATCCGCCTTTCAACAAACTTCAAAACGTGAAGGTGGGACGATTCTTCCGCAAGAAACTTATTGACCGTTTCAGCAGTTTATAATCCTTCACTTAAGTATTGGGGTCACTCTGAAGCGGCGACTCGGTTATTATACAAGAGCTATACCGTTGTCGGTGATATTTATCAGTCGGCGGCGGTATAGGTCGCCTACGGCACGCTTGTACACCTTCTTGCTCACCTGAAAGCGACGCTTTATGTCCTCAGCATCGCTGCGGTCGCCGAGGTCGCACACACCGCCATTGTCCTTAAGATATTGCAGCAGGGTCTCTGAGAAGCCGAGTGTCTGCTGACGACCTGTGGGCTGAAGCGTTACGTCAATCTTGCCGTCGGGACGCACCGTGTTGATATATCCCTTTACACGGTCGCCGGTGTGCAGATAGCGGAACACCTGGTCTTCGTAAACGAGTCCAGGATAGCAGTTGTCGATTATCACTTTGAATCCCATTTCGGTCTTCTGCCACACCAGCAGGTCCACCTCCTGACCGTGGTTGTAGAAGGGATGGCGCTCGGCAAAATAACGCTCCACCTTGGCAGAAGCCACAATGCGGTAGCTCTCCTCGTCGATATGCACATGCACGATGTAGCTCTCGCCCTTCTGCATGCGCTTCTTCTGCTCGCGAAACGGACAGAAGAGGTCTTTCATCAGTCCCCAGTTGAGGAATGCGCCATACTCATTGACCCACGAAACCTCCAAATAAGCGAAGTCGCCTACTTTGCATAGCGGATGCTCGGTAGTGGCAACGGGGCGCTCCTCCTGATCGAGATAGACAAACACTTCAAGTTCGTCGCCAGGTTTTGTACCCTCAGGCACATATCGCTTGGGCAATAATATCTCGCCCTCATTGCCGCCGTCGAGGTACAATCCAAAGTCCACCTCCTTCACAACGGTCATCTTATTGTAATCGCCAAGTTTTATCATAAAGTCCTTTTTTTGTTAATCATTAAACGGTTGCGCTGTCTTCAATGTCTTCAGCGCCCTTTATCACTCCGTCCTCAATGTGTATGGTACGGTCGGTGATGCTTGCCAGATGCTCGTCGTGTGTCACGATGACGAAGGTTTGACCGAAGCGGTCGCGCAGGTCGAAGAACAGCTGGTGGAGTTCGGCCTTGTTCTTTGAGTCAAGCGAGCCCGACGGTTCGTCAGCGAAGACTACAGCGGGATTGTTGACAAGAGCTCGTGCCACTGCCACACGCTGCTTCTCGCCACCCGACAGTTCGGCAGGCTTGTGCGAGGCGCGGTCGGCAAGTCCCATGAACTCAAGCAGTTCCATGGCGCGCTGCTTAGCCTCCGACTGACTCTTGCCACCAATGAAGGCAGGTATCATCACGTTCTCAAGAGCTGTGAACTCGGGCAAAAGCTGATGAAACTGAAACACAAATCCTATATGACGGTTGCGGAAATCGCTCAACTTCTTTGTAGACAGACTGCGCACATCTACCCCATCGACAACTATCTCGCCGCTGTCGGGGCTGTCGAGCGTACCCATTATCTGCAACAATGTCGTCTTGCCGGCACCACTCGGGCCGACGATGCTCACCACCTCTCCCTTGTTGATGTGGAGGTCGATGCCCTTAAGCACCTGAAGCGAGCCGAAACTCTTGGTTATTTCTTTAATGTCAATCATGTTGAATTTTGAATTTTGAGTTTTGAATGTTGAATTGTTCTCGGCTACGCCTGCGATTTTGAATTATTCAATTTTGAATTTTGAGTTTTGAATTATTCTATTTCCAATTACAACTTCTTCTTAATCCATTTGCCAATGGTCTCGTATGCACTCTGATCCTCGGTGTGCTGCGGCTGGGCAAACGTCATCTCGTCCATAGCATCGCCGTGCTGGTCGGGGAATATAATCATGATGTTGGTGCCCGAGAAGTGGCGTGTTATCTCGTCGGGCAGGAACTCCAGTGCGTTCTTGTACGACACGGTGCCCTTGCGCGCGGTGACTACCACAAACAGATTGTCGGGCGATATCGAAGCCGCCAGATTAGGCATCTCCGCCCAGTGCGCCATCTTCGTGTACGACACACGCATGTCGTGGTGACGGCTGAGCACATAGTTCTCTATCAGCGGCAGCACATCCTCACGACCGAAGAACTCGGTGTGGCACTCAAGATTAGAACCAAGTCGGCACAGACGCTCAAGCCAGCGGTAGAAGCCCGGCTCAAACTGTGCTCGCGAAGGCACTGCCACCTGTATGCGGCGTATCGTAGTGAGGGGCTGGGTGAGTCGCGCCATGATAATCTGACTGTTGAGTCCGTTGAACAGACTCTGATGGAACTCGCCCCAGAACTTCTGCGACACCTCAGGGTGCATGTGCATACCGATGAGAATCTCAGTGGCACGGAATTCCTTGTAGGCATGGCGTATGCCGTTGGCTATGTTGGCAGCCACACGCACCTGGGTCTGCATGTGTATGTCGGTGGCAGCCGAATACTGTGCCATGCGCTCCAGCAATCGCTGTCCTTGCTCCTGATTGCGCAGCATATCATCGTCGTCGTACACCACGTTGAGTCCTACAAACTGTGTATTGTTCTTAGGATTGCGCATCATCATGGCAAGATTTACCAGACGCTGGGCATATTCGGGATACTTCATTGGTATGAGCACCTTCTCCTCACTGTTGGACGCTGTGCTGTCTTCAGGCATCTCCTTGTCGCGCAGCGTTATCTGCTGGGCAGAACGCTCGGTGACTATGGTGGAGATGATGCACGTGAAGAGTATCATTATTACCACACCGTTGAGCATATCGTCGGTGACGAGCGGAACGCCTGGCGCCACCTCCATCTTCATTCCAACCATCAGCATGGCAATGGCGCCGGCTGCGTGGGCTGACGTGAGGCCGAACATCATATTGCCCGACGACAGGGGCAGACGAAACAGCCAACTGGCGAGATAGGCGGCTACAGCCTTGCCCACCGTTCCGAACACTACAATCATTATCACTACGCCCAATATACCGCCTCCGGCAAAGAGCAGCTGGAGATTGATGAGCATGCCTACTCCTATAAGGAAGTAAGGAATGAAGAGCGCATTGCCTATAAACTCAATGCGATTCATCAATGGCGACACGTGTGGTATGAAGCGGTTGAGAATGAGTCCGGCAACGAAGGCTCCGAAGATGCCCTCCAGTCCTACTGCCTCACTAAGGGCGGCACTCATAAAGAGCATAGACATGACGAAGATGAACTGCATCACGGCATCGCTATAACGACGCAGAAACCATCGCGCCAAGCGTGGGATGAGCAGCGCCATCAGAACGCAATAGCCGACAAACTTGCCCACAAACAACAACCAGAACATCACGCCGGTATTGCCGCCGTACGATGCCACGATAGCTGCCAGCGACACAAGAGCCATCAACAGCGATATCATCGACGAGCCTACCGACAGCGTGACACTGGGCTTGCGCTGCAATCCGTAGCGTCCCACGATGGGATAGGCTATCAACGTGTTGGAAGCCATGATACATCCCAACAACAGCGAGGCAAGCACTGAATAGTGCAGCACCGTGATGCACGCCACGTATGTCATGACCGACGGCACGGCAAAGGTGAGCAGTCCGAACACGCCGAAACGCCCCTTGTTGCGCCTTACACCCTCGATGTCCATCTCAAGCGACGCAAGGAACATGATATAGTAGAGTCCCACCTTGCCAAACAGCTCGAACGAGTCGTCGCGCACCAGTATGTTAAGACCATACTGCCCCACTGCCACTCCTGCCAACACCATTCCGATGATGTGCGGAATGCGAAGTTTGCCCATCACAATCGGGGCAAAAAGGATTATGAGCATCACCACGAAGAAGATGAGGGTGGGGTCGGTTATTGGGAAACAACTGGCTATATCGGTCATATCGGCTTGTGTTTGAGTTTATATCATGGGGTGCTTTTGTTTTTAATACTGTAATTATATCTCTTGCAAAGTTACGGAAAATCCATCTAAAACATTCATAAAGCACATTAAACTTGACGTATGGACATTAAAAAAGCGGACAAGTATAAAACTTGTCCGCTTTGTCGGTGTGGGCGTTGACGGATTCGAACCGCCGACCCTCTGCTTGTAAGGCAGATGCTCTAAACCAGCTGAGCTAAACGCCCGATTGCTTTATCCATTGCTCTTAGCAGTATTGCTTAGTTCTTTAAAGCGAGTGCAAAGGTATAGCATTTTTCTGAAACCTCCAAATGTTTTTCCAACTTTTTCAAGAAAAATGAAGAAAAGAGATTTTTTAAGGATAAAAGCGGGTGAAAACAGTGTAAAATTCCCCAAATTCCACAATAATTATATAAAAGGGGCGTTATACGAATGTGTTTAAACGCGTACATATATATATAATAGCCACAATGGCGCTTACGCTTGTCTCCCAACGGAGCCATGCGCAGTACGACGTGGCATTCAGTCATTACTTCGATATGGAACCGTCGTTCAATGCTGCCTCGGTTGGCAAGCAGTCGAAACTGAACGTATCGGCGGCTTACGCAATGGACTTTGCCGGATTCAAGCACAACCCTCGCACAATGTACGTCGGAGCGGATATGCCTCTGTATTTCCTCAAAACGTATCACGGCGTGGGACTGCAGTTCATGAACGACAAAATCGGACTGTTCACCCATCAGCGACTCGCCATGCAGTACGCCTTCCGCCTGAAGATGTTCGGCGGACAACTGGCGGCTGGCATCTCTGCCGGATTGCTGAGCGAAACGTTCGACGGAACCAAGGTGGACCTTGAGGACACAAGCGACCCAGCTTTCTCCTCGTCGAAACTCGACGGCAACTCGATTGACCTCGGTGCGGCGCTATACTATACTCACAAAAACTGGTATGCCGGACTGTCGGTGCAGCACCTAAACTCACCACTAATCAATTTGGGCGACAAGAATGAATTGCAGGTAGATGCCACATATTATCTCACGGGTGGATGCGACATACGATTGCGCAACCCGTTTGTAACAATCAAGCCCTCATTGCTCGTCCGCACCGACGGAACAGCATGGCGCGGCGACATCACAGGGCGTGTGGTTTACACCAACGACCGCAAGATGATGTACGGAGGCATAGGCTACTCGCCTACCAACTCGGTGACCTTCCTCGTAGGCGGACGTGTTCACGGCGTTGTTCTGGGCTACTCGTACGAGATGTATACATCGGGCGTAAATCCCGGCAACGGCAGCCACGAACTGTACGTGGGCTATCAGGTAGACCTCAACCTCAGTAAGAAAGGACGCAACCTGCATAAGAGCGTAAGGACGCTGTAGGAATGTTGAATGTTGAGTTTTAAATTTTGAATTGGTCGGCTTCGCCGATTAGGAATTGTTCAATTTTGAATTTGCAAAGTCCCAGTAACGCCCACCAAGGCTCAAAAAAAAGGCTCAGTAAGGCCCAGCAATGCCCAGTAAGGCTTAAAAAGGCTCAGTAAAAAAGATTAATAACACAATATAGATGAATACAAGAAAAAGCATATTGTTTACGGGCGTCATGGTGTTCACCATGATACTCAGCGGTTGCTTCGGCGGCAAGATGGCTGCGTCGGGCGGTCGCGGAGGCGAAGTTGTAGGCATAAGTGGCCGCAGCTTTGCCGAACCTACACCGTACGGCATGGTGAAGGTGCCACGCGGATATCTGCACATGGGCATCGACGCCCAGGACTCGCTGTGGGGCAAACAGACACCGGTGAAGGACATTTCGGTAGACGGATTTTGGATGGACGAGACCGAAGTGACCAACTCTAAGTATAAGCAGTTTATCACTTGGGTACGCGACAGCATCATACGCACACGACTTGCCGACCCGCAGTATGGCGGCGACGAGACATACATGATTACTGAAGACCGCTACGGCGAACCCGTCACTCCACACCTCAACTGGAAGAAGCCTCTGCCACGCAAACCCAACGAGGATGAGCTGCGCGCCATTGAGAGCGTGTACACCCATAACCCTATCACGGGTGAGAAGATGCTCGACTATCGTCAGCTTAACTATCGCTACGAAGTGTACGACTATACTGCGGCTGCTCTGCGTCGCAACCGTCTGCGCCCTGAAGAGCGTGTGCTCAACACCGACATTCAGGTTGACCCGAACGAGGTGGTGATGATTTCGAAGGACACGGCTTACATCGACGACGAGGGCAGAGTGGTGCGCGAGACTATCAACCGAGAACTCAGCGGACCGTGGGACTTCCTCAATACATATATCGTAAACGTATATCCCGACACCACCTGTTGGGTCAACGACTTCCAGAACGCCGACAACGAGACCTATCTGCGCAACTACTTCTCTAATCCTGCCTATAACGACTATCCCGTTGTTGGCGTGACATGGGAGCAGGCCAACGCATTCTGCGCATGGCGCACAGAATATCTGCTGAAGGGTCTGGGTCCAGAGGCTCGCTACGTGCAGCGCTATCGTCTGCCTACCGAGGCTGAATGGGAGTATGCTGCTCGCGGAAAGTCGGGCTCTGAATTCCCGTGGGAAGACAAGAGCGTGAAGAGCGGCGACGGATGCTTCTTTGCCAACTTCAAGCCCGACCGCGGCAACTATACCAAGGACGGCAACCTCATCACTTCGAAAGTGGGCATATATCAGGCCAACAGCAACGGACTATTCGATATGGCAGGCAACGTGGCTGAATGGACAAGCACCATATACACCGAGGCTGGCGTAGAGGCAATGAACGACCTCAACCCTACCCTCGTATACAACGCTGCCAAGGAAGACCCCTACAGACTGAAGAAGAAGAGCGTGCGCGGCGGTTCGTGGAAGGATCCCGAATCGTTCATACGCTCGGCATGGCGCACTTGGGAATATCAGAACCAACCGCGCAGCTATATCGGATTCAGATGTGTGCGCAGCCTTGCCACAACGTCAAGCGCCAAGGAGAAGGTGAAGGGTAAAAAAGTAAAAAGGTAAAAGAGTAAAAGGGATAGTTTAATAATAACTTAAGGCTATGACAGTTTACAGCAAATACAATATCGTGTATCATCTGCAGAAGTGGATGGACAGCGTTCCCGGACAGACATTCCTCAACTATGCCTATAGCTGGGGCGCATCAATCGTTATTCTCGGTACCCTATTCAAACTGACTCACCTGCCGGGTGCCAACATAATGATGTTCTTGGGTATGGGCACTGAGGTTATCGTGTTCTTTCTTTCGGCATTCGACCGCCCGTTTGACAAGACTCAAGACGGACGCGAACTGCCTACCCACTACGACATGGAGGCGGAAGAGTATGGCGGAGAACATACCGCACAGCAAGCCCCGGCTGCTGACGGACATATTATAATAGGTGGAACACAAGGCGCTACTCCGGCAGCAGCTACTACAACTGCAGCTACAGCAAACGGAACAGCTGTGGCTGGTGGCACAGTAATAATAGGCGCTGCTCCAGCATCTGATATGGGCACTACTCCCGAGATGGCATCGCAGTTGGCAGATGCCCAGACTGGTTATCTCGAAGAGCTGAAGCGCCTCACCGAAACTCTGCAGAAGGTATCCGAGCAGAGCGTACGTCTCACTCGCGACAGCGAAGAGATGGAGAACCTCAACCGCACTCTCACCGGCATTTGCAAGGTTTACGAAATGCAGCTCAAGGGCGCAAGCAAGCAGATTGGCACTATCGACGAGATAAACGAGCAGAGCCGACGCATGGCACAAAACATCGAACAGCTCAACAGCATCTATGCACGCATGATTGAAGCTATGACAGTGAACATGCAGTTAAAGGTAAAAGAGTAAAAAAGTAAAAGAGTAAAAAGGTAAAAGAGTAAAAGAGTAAAAGAGTAAAAAGGTAAAGAGTAAAACAACTCAAAAATCAAAATTGCCAACGGCAACAATTCAAAACTCAAAACTCAAAATTCAAAACTCAAATTAATGGCAATCAAGAAACGACCTATATCTCCTCGCCAAAAGATGATCAACCTGATGTATCTGGTGCTTATGGCGATGCTCGCATTGAACATTTCGACCGAAGTGCTCAACGGGTTCTCTATTGTCGAGGAGAGTCTGAACCGTACAACAGCCAACTCATCGAAGGAAAACGAGATGCTGTATGCCGACTTTGCCGACCAGATGAAGGCAAATCCGCAGAAGGTGAAGGAGTGGTTTGACAAGGCTACAGCAGTGAAGCGCATGAGCGACTCGCTATACAACTACGCACAGCAGCTCAAGATTGAAATCGTGCGCGAGGCTGACGGCAAGGAGGCCAACGTAGCCGACATCAAGAACAAGGACGACCTTGAGGCTGCAAGCCACGTGATGCTGGCACCCGGTACTGGTCATGGCGGACGACTGTTTCGCGCTATCAATTCGTTCCGCGAGCGCATACTCACTATGGTCACCGACCCTCATCAGCGCTCAATCATCGAGAGCAACCTCACCACCAAACTCCCAGCCAAAGCCCACACCATGGGCAAGAACTGGCAGGAGTATATGTTTGAGGACATGCCTGTAGCCGGTGCCGTGACGCTTCTGTCAAAGTTGCAGAGCGATGTGCGCTACGCCGAAGGCGAAGTGCTGCACTCACTCGTGTCGAATATCGACATGAAGGACATACGCGTAAACCGCCTCAGTGCCTTCGTCATTCCCGAATCGCGCACCGTAATCAGCGGCGACCAGTTTGCAGCACAGATAGTAATGGCAGCTGTCGACACCACCCAGCAACCCGAAATATACGTTGGCGGACGACGCATCAGCAACGGACTCTACCGATTCACAGCCAGTGGCGTGGGCGAGCATTCGTTTGGCGGATATATCACCATGCGCGACGGAGCCGGAAATACAATACGCCGCGACTTCACACAGAAGTATACCGTTGTGGCACCGAGCGCCACAGTCTCTGCCGACCTTATGAACGTGCTCTACGCAGGCTACGACAATCCTATCAGCGTGAGCATCCCAGGCGTACCGCTCAGCGCCGTGCAGGCTTCGATGTCGGGCGGCGCACTGCGCAGCATAGGCATGGGACGCTACATAGCACGCCCCACAACCGTAGGCAGCGACGTCACCATCAATGTGGCAAGCAACAACGACGGACGCTCACGACAGATGGGCAAGTTCACATTCCATGTGCGCAAGTTGCCCGATCCAGCAGCTTATATACAGATAGGTACCGACCGTTTCCGTGGCGGCTCTATGGCTAAGGCTTCGCTCATGGGCACCAACGGCATCAAAGCTGCCATCGACGACGGAATACTCGACATTCAGTTCCGCGTGACGGGATTCGAAACCGTATTCTTCGACAATATGGGCAATGCCGTGCCAATGGCTTCCAACGGTGCCAACTTCACCGACCGACAGCGCGAGACATTCCGCAAGCTGTCGCGTGGCAAGCGCTTCTACATCTCGCGCATTACGGCTGTAGGTCCCGACGGCATCACACGCAAGCTCAACGGTGCGATGGAGGTTATCGTGAAATAGAAGAATGAATTATCGTAGATAAAGAAATAACAGTAAACAAAGCACAATGAAAAGACTACTCTCTATAATGTTCATTGCTCTGCTCTGCACCGATATGGTGTCGGCGCAGCCCGCTGCACGCCTGCGCGAACAGGCTCAGAAGAAACAGCAGCAGACACAGGGACTGAGTCTGCGCGCTCAGATTTCGTTCCCCACGCAGAAGGCGGCAGATGAAGACGTAGCTTGGCGACGCGACATATATCGCGAGATCGACCTCACCAACGAGGCCAACGCCGGACTGTACTATCCCGTTGAGCCGATAGGCCAGCAGATGAACCTCTTCACCTACATCTTCAAGCTCGTGTTGCGACGCGCTGTACCAGCCTACGAGTATCGTCTCGACGGCAACGAAGTGTTTGACGAGGCTTCGAAGATAAACCTGAAGTCGTTTCTTGACAACTACCACATCTACTACGAGCGCACCGACCGTGGCACGCATATCGACGACAGCGACATTCCGTCGCGCGAGGTAACGGCTTATTACATCAAGGAGTCGACCTACTACGACGACCATAACGCCATGTTCCATACCAAGGTATTGGCTCTGTGTCCTATACTCAAGCGCGAAGACGACTTCGGCGATGCCGCCACAAGCTATCCACTCTTCTGGGTGCGCTACGACGACCTGGCACCGTATCTTACCAAGCAGACCATCATGACGAGCAATCTCAACAATGCCGCTACGATGTCGATTGACGACTTCTTCACCAAGAACATGTATCGTGGCAAGATATACAAGACCACCAATATGCTCGGCAAGACCATTGCACAGTACTGCCCTACCGACTCGGCTGTTGCCAAGGAGCAACGCAAGATTGAGAAGCAACTGAAGGATGTGGAGCAGAGCGTATGGGGAAAGCCCGAACCTAAGGACTCGCTCGACAGCATTGCCCAACTGGACAAGAAGGCAGCCAAGAGCATAGCCAAGCGCAACCGTCGCGCCTCAGGAGGCAAGACCACCAAGGTGAAGACGTCGCGCCCGTCAAGAACCACATCGGTATCATCCGGTTCGGCAGCACGCGTCACCGTGCGACGCCAACGCCACTAATACACCTTATATATAATATACTACAACAACAATAATATATTATATAACAACAACAATAATAAAAAACTATTAGAGTATGAAAAGAATCTTTACATCGGCAGCCATTGCTATCGTAATGCTGCTCGCAGCCACAAGTGCTCAGGCACAGATCAAGTTCGGATTGAAGGGTGGTCTTAACGTCACAGACATGAGCCTCAGCAGAAAAGTATTTGATGCCGACAATCAGGCTGGCTTCTTCATTGGTCCTACCGTGAAGTTCACATTGCCTGTTATGGGTCTGGGCATCGATGCAGCAGCACTCTACGACCAGCGTCAGGCAAAGGTAAAGGGCGAAGTAGGCTACGAACAGATTTATATCGAAGAGCGTTCGCTTGACTCGAAATACATCAACATACCCATCAACCTACGCTATGGCATCGGACTGGGTTCGCTTGCCAGCCTCAACTTTTTTGCTGGTCCGCAGTTCGGATTCAATGTGGGCAGAAAGCACCAGGAACTTGCCGACCAGAAGACATGGAATCTTAAGTCATCTGCATTCAGTGTTAATGTAGGTGCAGGCTTTACTATAGCCAGCCACTTCGAGCTGTCTGCCAACTACAACATTGCTTGCGGACGCACTGGAGACGTAACCTTCTCAGAAGCCGTCGACAAGGTATTCAGCAAGGAACGCGGTCGTGCCAACGCATGGCAGATTGGACTGGCTTACTATTTCTAAATCTCAATATCGAAACTATTATCCATATGACAATAAAGAAACTTGCGGCTGCCGGCATCTGCATGATGCAGGCAGCCCTTGTCTTTTCACAGACAACATTCAATCCAGACGAACACCGTACAGTAACAACAAATCGCACTGACGGAAGGTTTATGAGCACTTATGGCGTAGCGCAATACATGCTCAAGCACACCAAGCCTACATGCGCATTCAATCCGACATTCAGCAAGAAGCAGTTTGCAGCATGGCAGAAGCGTGTGCGCGATGCCATAAACGACATAATGTGCCACCCCACACCATCCGTCAAACAGCCTCAACCCAAACGCCTTAGTTCAGAGCAGAAAGACGGCTACCGTCTGGAGAAGTGGGAATTCTATCCGCTTGAAGGCTGTGTAGCCACATTTGCAGTACTCATCCCCGACGGCATTAAGCAACCGTCGCCAGCTGTGCTGTGCATACCCGGTTCGGGAATGACAATGGACCACCTCACCGGCGAACGCCCTATAGCCAACAAGCGCAATGCCATGGCGCTCAATATGGCACGCCAAGGCTACATAGCCGTGGCTGTTGACAACGCCTGTGCCGGCGACGCTGCCGACCTTGAGCATATAGCAGGTACGGGCTACGACTACGATACGTCGTCACGCCTGCTGCTCGAAATGGGCTGGAGCTGGCTGGGCTACACATCCTATCTCGACAAGCAGGTGCTTGAATGGATGAAACAGCAGAAGATGATACGTCGCGACCGCATTGTGCTGAGCGGATTCTCATTGGGTACCGAGCCACTGATGGTGCTGGGCGTGATGGACCCGTCGATATACGCCTTTGTATACAACGACTTCCTGTGTCAGACACAGGAGCGTGCCATTGTGATGACAGCCCCCGACAAGCGAGGACGCCGCCCCTTCCCCAACTCCATTCGTCATCTCATACCGCGTTTATGGCACTACTTCAACTTCCCAGACATAGTGGCATCGCTGGCTCCACGTCCTGTGATACTCACAGAGGGCGGACTCGACCGCGACTTCCAGCTCATACACCGGGCATACGAAATAAGCGGACATCCCGAGAATGTAGAGACTCACCACTATCCAAAGTTTGCCTCGCCCGACAAACGCAATCCCAACACAACACTGCCTGAGGGACTGACACGCGACGAATACTTCAATCTTGTCAACGTCGACCCGCCAAACCATTACTTCAAAACCGATCTTGTAATGCCGTGGCTTGAGCGTATACTGAAAGAATAAGATTGAGCGTATACTGAAAGAATAAGGAAAAAGCTACAAAAAAAGCGCCCTGAAAAGTCAAAAGCTATAGATGCTTCAGCCTTTTCAGGGCGCTTTAGTATTTATGAAATAAAGATTACTTCATCATTTCGTTGAACTCCTCAAGAGTAACCTCCTTGTTGTTCAATGAAACAGTTGACTTGAGAGCTGCAGCGAGCTTAACGTCGATAGCGCGCTCTACGAAGTTGTCAACAGCCTCACGCTTCTTCAGAAGCTCGTTAGCGTAGTTGTCAACGTACTCCTCAGGAACGTTTGACATACCGTACTGAGCGAACTGCATGCGAGCCATTTCCTTGGCAGCGTTCTTGATGTCAGCGTCCTCTACCTTGATGTCGTTAGCCTTAACAAGCTGCTCCTTGATGAGGTGCCACTCGAGCTGCTTGATGCTCTCAGCGTAGTTCTTCTCAACGAAGTCCTCACCCTTGTCCTTGTTGTTGGCAAGCATAATGCGCTTGAGCAGTGCGTCCGGCCAAGTGATTTCACCAACCTTCTGCTCGCAGTATGTGCGAACGTCGATCATGAACTTGTAGTCAGAGTTAGCTTCAAGCTGCGGTTGGAGGCTCTCAGCGATCTTAGCGCGGAATTCCTCTTCAGTCTTAACAGTACCCTTCTCGAATACCTGGTCGAAGAGCTCCTCGTTGAGGTCAGCCTTCTTGAAGCGCTGAATCTCTGTAATCTGGAAGCTGAAGTCAGACTCAAGGTTCTCTACAGCGTCCTTCTCAATCTTGAGGAGTGAAGAAACCTCGGCTGTGCCTTCCGGATAAGCCTTGCGCGGGTTGAATGTGATGATATCGCCGAGCTTAGCATCGTTGAAGAGGTTCTTCTGCTCCTCAACCTTGATGTATGAAGGCATGAGCACAGCAGCCTCTACAGTGATGCCACCCTCCTTGGTATTGCCCTCAGCGTCAAGCTCGCGGATGTCGCCCTTCAGCAGGTCGTTCTGAGCCGGGTCGTAAACCTCAGCCTTCTCGTACTTGCCAGCGCGGCCCTGGTACATCTCGATCTGCTCGTTGATGAGCTTGTCGTCAGCCTTGATTGTGTAGTAGTCAATCTTGTTGCGGCCGTCGAGAGTGATGTTGAGCTCAGGAGCAACAGCGATGTCGAACACGAATGTGTAAGGAGCCGGCTGCTCGATGTCAGCGGGAGTCTCCTGCTTGTCAGAAGGCATAGGCTCGCCGAGCATCTGGATATTGTTTTCCTGGATATATTTGTAGAGCTGCTCGCCTACAAACTTGTTAACTGCGTCGTAGCGCACTGAAGCACCAAACTGACGCTTGATAAGACCCATAGGAGCCTGACCCGGACGGAAACCGGGGATGTTGGCCTTCTTACGATAGTCCTTGAGAGTCTTCTCGACAGAGTCCTGGAAGTCTGCCTCTTCGACTGTGATAGTCAACAGACCATTCACTTTGTCGGGATTTTCAAATGAAATGTTCATTTTGTTCAGTCTAAAAATTATATTTGTTATTATTGTAGTTCACCCACGGAAGTGCAAAATTACTCATTATTAATGTAAAATCCGAATATATATGGTGAAAATTTGTTTTTTTACCATTTCTTACGCACAAAGTGACTTGTAAACAATAGGTTAAAAGAATACGTAACGTTGGCTAAACGGGTATTTTTCATTAACTTTGTGCGACATACTAAAGCAAATAAAAACAGATATGATAACCCGATGCTATCTTGAAATAACCAATGTCTGCAATCTCAATTGTGTGTTCTGCCCCAAGACATCACGAGCGAAACATACGCTGACGCTTGACGAATTCGACACACTCACCTCCCGACTCATGGGCGAGGTGAAATTTCTGTATTTCCATCTTATGGGCGAACCATTCCTCCATCCTCTGCTGCCGCAGTTCATTCTAATGGCACGTCAGAAGGGCTTCATCCCCATACTCACCACCAACGGCACCCTGCTGGCACAACGCACCGACCTGCTCGATGCCCTGCCCCACAAGATACAGATTTCGCTTCACTCGCACGAGGGCAACGCCAAGGAGAATCTGGAGCAATACATTGACGAGGTGATGGCGTTTGCCATGGAGTCAGCCCACCGCGGATGTATCATCGTGCTGCGCCTGTGGAACGAGGGCGGACACAACCGTATGAACCAAACCATCCTGAATCTGATAGCCGCTCATCAGCCACAGCCTTGGGTGGAACGCAACGACGGATGGCGTATAGCCGAGAATCTGTACGTCGAGAACGACAACATGTTCGAATGGCCCGACCTGCAACACGACCCCACAGCTGAAGACGAAGTTTTCTGCTACGCCCTGCGCAATCAGATTGGCGTGCTCGTAGACGGCACGGTAGTACCCTGCTGTCTCGACCACAACGGCGACATGCCTCTGGGCAACCTCTACGAGCACAGCCTCAACCAAATCCTCACGTCACCCCGCGCCAACGCCATCTACCAAGGTTTTACCAACCACACCGCCGTAGAACCGCTGTGCCAACGCTGCGGATACTCAGCCGTGTCGAAAAGATTCAGAAAGTAATTCAATAATGTTATTGAACCATAGCAAGTTCTGTAATGTTACCGATGTCTTCATTTTCCACCTCTCGCTTCAAGTCTCTTCTCCCTTCCAAGAGTTTCCGGGAAAGTATATTTTCCCCAGCCTTTCTCTCTCCAGTTCTTGTTGATGCGTTCGTCAAACCACCAGTCGTAGTGTTCACGCGAAATCATACGGATATCCCATGCGGCATGTACTTGTGCAGCTATCGAGATGCCATACGCTTCTTTGAGGTCAATCATTTCTTCGAGAACGAGACTGTCACGATGCAAGGCTCCCATTTCTTCTATGAATGTCTGTTTGGGGAAGAGGAAGAAATTGGCGAACTTGTTGCACATCTTTTCCACGTTGCAGCCTTCAGAAAAACGCAGCAGCAGATGGGCCAGTTCGTGACATGCAGTGAAACGCAATCGTTCTACTGTAGTCTTTAGCGGATGCATGTCGAGGACTATCAAAGGATGACATCCGTCAATAAGAGTACTGAGTCCCCATATACCGACAGGCAGTGGCATGGAGACAATCTTTATGCCCTTTCGTTCTATGAGTCGAAGCACAGCCGGCAGAGGTCCAAAGCCACAGTTCCACACCTCACGCAAACGGTTGGCTGCCATGATCGCATCGTCGAGAGTAGAAACAGTAATGTGAGACATCGGATTGTAGAATTCAGGCATAACGTCTGCCTTCTCCTCCGTAAGCATATAACGTTCTGCCAGAAAACAAACCTTGGTTTCCAGCTCATACAATTCTTCCTCCGTCAGCAAGCCATCGCTACCCGAACGAAGCATAGGTACATCAACCGTTGTTGACGTACCATAGAAGTAGAACTCACTTACACCGAATGTGTCTGCAAAGATCTTCACCGTGGCTGGTTTAGGTTGCATCACACCTCGTTCGTAATTGAAAATGCTTTGTCGAGTGACTTGCAGTTTGGCTTTGTCCACCAATTGTCCAAGACTCAAACCTGACACCTTACGTGCCGCTCTTAATCGTATAGGAATAAACAATTTGTCCATTAGGCTTTTTATTTACAAAGGTAATAAATTATTGACACACGTAAATTAGAATGAATGTGATTAATATATATTTAACAAAAACAAGGCGTACAACCTGAATCTATAAGATTTCAGTTGTACGCCTTATTCGTATCTACGATTATTCGTCCTTGCCAACCTTCTTTGGTCCGCGCACACGTTCGTTCATGCGCAGTCCGCTCTTTATTTCGATGTTGAGTCCGTCGGACAGACCGGTCACTACCTTACGGCGCTCGTAGGTTTTGTCCTTGTCGGTGCCTTTGACAATGTAGACGAAGGTGTTGTCGCCTTCAAACTCAATGGCACTCTCGGGCACTGACATTACGTGGCGTGCCTCAGCAAGCACAATCTCGGCATTGGCACTATAGCCGCTGCGAATCTGCTCACCGCTGGTGGGGAGATTCACAGCGGCTTTTATTTCAAACTGGTTGGCACCGTTCTGGTCGGTTGCCTTCGGCGATATATACTCCAGTCGGGCGTCGAACTTAAGGTTCTGCAGCGCACCGATGGTTATCTTCATCGACATTCCTGTGTTGAGTCGTCCCACCTCTGTCTCGTCGATGTTGCCACGGAAGATGAGGTCGTTCATGTTGGCTACGGTTGCAATAGTGGTACCGTCGTTGAAGGTGTTTGAGAGAATCACCGAGTTGCCCACCTTAACTGGAACGTCAAGTATCAGTCCTGTCACCGTAGAGCGTATCAGCGTTGACGACTCCGAAGCATTGGAGCGTGACACACCGTCGCGCACCACCTCAAGATTGTCTTGTGCAGCAGCAACTTCCTCACGAGCCTGTCGCCAAACCTGGGCAATCTTGTCGTATTCGTCGGCAGAGACGAGTCCCTTGTCATACAAGGTCTTCTCGCGTTCGTAATCGGTGCGTGCCTGACGCTCGTTGATATTAGCCAATCGTACACGCGACTGAGCCGAACTGAGCTGTCCCATTTCCGGAATCACCTTCACCTTGGCTATCACCTCACCTACCGTTACGGTCTGTCCTGCCTCCTTCAGTATCTCGCTTATGATGCCCGAAATCTGCGGTTTGATATTCACCTCATTACGCGGTTCTATCTTTCCCGTGATAACGGTGGTCTTGCGTATGTCCATCTGCTTAGGCACAAACTCGTCGTACACCACCGGTTGCGGACGCGACTTGATATAAAGGAACACAAACGTTCCGACAAAGACAATGGCCACAAGAGCCAATAAGACAATCTTGAAATATCTTTTCATTACAATTATATTTAATTCAAAATTCAACATTCCTCATTCCACACTCAACACTCCACATTCAACATTCAACATTCCGGCTCCGCCGGCTACTCATCTCGCATAGCATCTACAGGTTTAATGTGCATAGCACGCAGCGCAGGAGCCAAACCAGCAAGCATACCGAGCACCGACAGCAGCACCACAGCCCCTATTGCTGTCCAGAAGTCTATTTGGAAATGAGCCGACGTTATGCCGTCTGTAGTATTTGCCATCTCAAGCCCTTGCAGCACGAGCACCACAAAGAGGATGCCGCTCATACCAGCCACCGAAGTAAGCAGAATACTCTCCTGCATGATTTGCGACAGAATATCGCGTGGCGTGGCTCCTATGGCACGACGTATGCCTATCTCCACCGTTCGTTCGCGCACAGTCACCATCATGATGTTCGACACACCGATAGCACCAGCCAGTAGCGTACCGATGCCCACAAGCCATATCAGCATGTTGATGCCCCGGAACATATTGTCCACCATCGAGAACATCATCTCCGTATTGAACACCATCACGCCCTTCTCGTCCTTCGGACTGACATCGTGAGCCTTAGCCACAACCATACGCATACGGTCGGTTATGTCGCTCATAGTCACTCCCGGCTTACCCGTCACACACAGCATATCGATGCTTTCGCCACGATTGTATATCTGTTGCACAAGCGAGAGGGGCATGAACACCGCCTGCTGATCGTTACCGTTGATGTTCATATTGCCGTCGGCATAGTTTACGCCAACAATACTGAAGTATACCGAGTCGATGCGTATCACGTCGCCACACGGATTGCCACCCTTCGGAAATAGGTTCTTGTACACCTCCTTGCCAAGCACGCACACCTTGCGACACTGCTGGATATCCATTTGGTTGATGTATCTGCCATAGCGCATCTTAGGTTCTGCTACACGCTGCATATCCGGCAACACACCCTTAACTACTCCACTTGACGAGTATTCGTCGTGCGTAACAGTTGTGCCCCATCGTGTAATGGTAGGCGTAACCACATCGAGTTCGGGTATGTGAGCACGCAGTCGCTGCACGTCTGCCTGCGTCATATACCACTGACGTCCCTTGCGGAATCCGTGATAAGGCTTGGTGGTAGGCTGCGCCCATACAATGGCTGAGTTGGTGGCAAAACCCGCAAGGTTGTTGTTGAGCAACTCCTTCAGTCCGTCGCCCCCGCCTATCAGTCCCACGAGCATGAACACGCCCCAGAACACACCGAATCCCGTAAGAAACGTGCGCGACTTGTTGCGCGACAGTACGTCGAGTATTTCGGTAAGAGTGTCAGTATCCAAAAGCCTCACCCCCTTACCCCTCCCCCGTAGGGAGGGGAGTGGTATGTGACGATGAACTATATGTATAGCCTTTAAAACTAACCTTTTCATTTTATAATTATTTTATTTATATCTTTACCGATACAAAGCACATCACTCCCCTCCCTACGGGGGAGGGGTTGGGGGTGGGGCCTTTACTCCGCCCTCAACGCTTCAATCGGTCTAATCTTTGCAGCCTTGCGTGCCGGTATGAGTCCTGCTATTGTTCCCGCTACAATCATCAGCACCGTGGCTTGCACACACGTGGCTATGCTTACGGTCGGGTCTACGAAAATCTGGGCAGAGAACAATCCGTTGTCCACTTTGGTCTGTCCTATAGTGGCGTTCATATATTGTGTCGCTGCTATGCCGAGCACCATACCTATATATCCGAAGAAGGTTGTGATGACGATGCTCTCCACGATGATGAGCCTCAGTATCGACCAAGGCGAGGCACCGATGGCTTTGCGTATGCCAAACTCACGTGTTCGCTCACGTACGGTGATAAGCATGATGTTCGACACGCCTACTATGCCCGACAGCAGCGTGAATAGTCCCACTATCCACAGCGCAGTGCTAATCAGTCCTGTAGCAGTGTTGAGCTGCAAGTCCTGCGTGAATCGGTTCCATATCCATATGGTGCGCTCGTCGTCGGTAGCGGCACGGTGCTGGCGGTTGATACGTGCACGATAAGCTTTCTCAAACGCCTCGTTTTCAGCCTCAGTCTTTAGTCCGTGAAACGAGAATACGATGTTGCCCGTCTTGTCACCACTATTATATATAGAGCGGAATGTGGTGAACGGTATGAATGCGTCGTTGCTCACACGACTTTGGTCGCTGTCATATATGCCCACAACCTTAAACGCCATGTCCGATGCCTTTATCATGCGTCCGTTTAGATTGAGCGGAGCCTCGGGCATGAGTTCCTTGGCAATGTTGAGCGACAGCACTATCGACTTGCGTCGCTCGTTGAGGTCGATGGGGTTGATGAATCGTCCTACAAGCAAGTCGCGCTTGTTTATGTCGATATCGTTGGGATACACTCCACTCACATTGATGTCTGTAGTATAATTGTCAGCATATACCAGTGTCTGTCCTCCCTTGTCGAGTTCGGCTCCAACATCGTCGACATTGGCAGCAAATCCATCGCGCGTCAAGTCCAGATCCTTGTCGTTCAATTCAATGCTTCGTCCCTTGCCGAGTCCGTCGTGAGGCTTCGACGTTTCGCCTCCAAAGATAGTCATCGAATTGGTGAGCACCTTCATGCGATTGCCCATTATGCCGTGAATGAGTCCGTTGCCGGCTCCGAGTAGCACAATAAGTATGAAGATGCCCCACGCCACAGAGAATCCGGTTAGCACCGTGCGCAACCGGTTGTGGGTTATAGTGGTCCATATCTCTTTGAAAATGTCGTGCATTATCGAATTAGGAATTTTGAGTTTTGAATTTTGAATTGGTTGCCTACGGCAATTTTGAATTTTTGAATTTTGAATTAGACAGCTTTGTATTTTCAAATTCTGAAATTCCAAATCGCAGGCGAAGCCGAGAACAATTCAAAATTCAAAACTCCTAATTCAACATTCATGAAATAGTGGCGCGCCACTATTTCATTATTCCATTGATGCCAAACGGACTGGCTTTGTGGTCGAGGTTCTCCTCAATGCTTCCGATGAGTCCGTCCTTAATATGTACTATCTTGTTGGTCTCGTTAGCCACACCGCTCTCGTGCGTCACGACGATGGTGGTGACACCCTCCTCGGCGTTGAGCTGCTTGAGTAGAGCCATCACCTCAACACTCGTCTTCGAGTCGAGGGCGCCGGTGGGTTCGTCAGCCAGGATTATTTGTGGTTTGGTGATTAGTGCACGTGCTATAGCTACACGCTGCTTCTGTCCGCCCGACATCTCGTTGGGATAGTGGTCAGCCCATTGCGTCAGCCCCAGACGGTCGAGATATTCCATAGCCAGGCGGTGGCGTGTGCGACGGCTGACGCCTTGATAATATAGTGGTAGTTCGACATTCTCCACGGCAGTCTTGAAACCTATAAGATTGAACGATTGGAAAATGAAGCCAATCATACGGTTGCGATATTCGGCGGCACGTGTCTCCGAAAGGTCCTTGATGAGCGTGCCTGCCAGACGGTATTCTCCCGAGTCATAATTGTCGAGAATACCAAGAATGTTTAGCAATGTCGACTTGCCCGAGCCCGACGCACCCATGATGGATACGAACTCGCCATTGGCAATGTCGAGATTTATTCCTTTCAGCACGTGCAACGGCTGTGCACCCTGATAGGTTTTGTTGATGTCTTGTAAGTGAATCATATTGCTTGTTTGACTGCAAATGTAATAAAAAAGTTGCAAACTCTCAACAAAAGTTTGCAACTTGATATTCTTACGACTTCCATCGCCATGTCTTTGTCAGTTTGCGCCCGAGTTTTCCGAGCACCATTGTCACCTTGTGTGGCGACAGATCCTTGCCGCAGATGATAAGCAATACGGCGGTAAGGATGAGGATGATGCCCAGTGCGAGGCGCGACGTGAAGTGCTCGCCAAAGCACAGAACACCTATGGCTACTGCGGTCATCGGCTCCAGCGCACCCATGATGGCAGTCGGGGTAGAACCGATGTCGTGCACAGCCACCACCATCAATACAAGCGAGAGCACCGTTGGCAGCAGCGCAAGCTGTGTGGCGTAAAACCACTGGCGCGGTGTGTCAATCAGCTGTACCGTCTCGCCCATGGCAAAGGTGTAGCACAATATCGTACACAGACCGAACACCAGAGTGTAGAACGTCAGTTTTACCGACGACATACGCAGCGACGACTTGTTGACAACGACTATATAAACGGCATATGTCAGCGACGAAATCATCACGAGCGTCACACCCAGCGTGCTGAGCGACGCTCCTCCCTCTGTATGGTTGAGCAGGGCGATACCGCCGAGCGACAGCACTATGGCGAGGACAGTGGCTGCCGTCACCTTCTCCTTGAACAGGGCAGCCATGATTATAGCCACCATTACTGGATAGACAAACAGCAGCGTCGACGCGATGCCCACATCCATGTGGTTGAAACTGATGTAGAGCGACGACGACGACGAACCCATAAGTATGCCCAACGCTACGAGCGTGATAAGTTCACGGCGTGTCAGGGCGAACGACTTACGCTGCACCAGCATCATCACTGCCAGCATGAGCGCCGCCAAACCGAAACGATAGAACAGTGTGGAGTTGGCTGTGATGCCGTCGGCATATAGATTCATGGCACCAAGCGGATTGGTGCCATAGAATACCGCAGCGGCAACTCCGCATATAGTACCTCTTAACTTAGGATTCATATATATTGCTTAAATCGCCTCCGTCTTTATGCGCAGCCATTCGCGCTCGTCTTCGTTGAGCAGTGGCGAGAGGCGTTCGTACACCATCTGATGATAAGCATTCAGAACCGAACGCTCTTCGGCACTGAGCATGTCTACAACAATCGGGGTGGTGTCGATAGGACAGAGTGTGAGAGGCTCGAAGCGCACGAAGCGGCCGAACTCTGTAGTGATGTAAGGCACTACGAGCAGCACGTTCTCAATGCGCACGCCGAAACGGTCGGCAAGATACAGACCCGGCTCGTCCGTTACGGTCATACCCTCCACCATCGGTGTGTCACGATACTCCTGACGTATCTGGTGAGGGCCTTCGTGTACACTGAGGTATGAGCCAACGCCGTGACCTGTACCATGCATATAGTTCATTCCTTCGCGCCACATAGCCGAACGTGCTATGGCGTCGAGCTGAGTGCCAGCCGCTCCACGTGGGAAGCAGAGGTTCTCCAGCGACAAGTGTCCTTTCAGCACGAGTGTATACACACGACGATGCAGGTCGCTCACGGGGCCGAGCTGTATGGTACGTGTTATGTCTGTTGTGCCGTCGGTGTACTGTGCACCGCTGTCAAGCAGCAGGAATCCTTCGGGCTTCAATGGGATGTCGCTCTCTGGTGTAGGCTCGTAGTGTACAATGGCACCGTGCTTCTCATATCCCGCAATAGTGTCAAACGAGTTGTCGCGATACAACGGTTGCTCGGCACGCAGCTGGCGCAGCTTCTCGCTTACCGACAGTTCGGTCTCGTTGCCCTGCGGCACAGCCTGCTCCAGCCACTTCAGGAAGCGCACCATTGCCACACCGTCGCGCAGCATGGCTCTGCGATAGCCCTCACACTCAGCCTCGCTCTTCACAGCCTTCATGGCAGGGACGGGCGACGGAGCGCTCACCACGCGGTAATTGCCACGCACCTGCGAGAGAGTATAGTTGACTGTAGCAGGGTCGATGAGCAGCGTGTATCCGCCGTAAGCCTTCAGTCCCTCTATTATGTCGTCGTATTCGGCAACGTCCACGTTCTGCTCCTTGAGATAAGCCACCACCTCAGGCGTCAGCTTTTCACCTTTTATATATAAGGTGGCTGAATCCTCGGCAATGATGAGCCACGACACGAACACCGGTGTACAGTGTACGTCGGTGCAACGCAGGTTGAGTGTCCAAGCTATGTCGTCGAGCTGTGTCAGCAACATGCCCGCAGCACCCTGGCGCAACAGCTTGTGGCGTATACGGTCGAGTTTGTCCGAGCAAGCCTCGCCAGCATATTCCATAGGCTGAATATTCACCTTGTCTGTCGGTACAGAAGGACGGTCGGTCCACACACGCTCCAGAATGTCGAGATTGGTGCGCATTGTCAGTCCGCCCAGCAGCTTCAGTTCAGCCTTCATGTCCTCCACTTCCGAAAGCGCCATACACATACCGTCTACGCCCACCTCAGTAGAGTCACCGTCCTTAGTCTCCTGCGCTATCCACTCTGGAATAGTAGGAGTGTCGTCCAGACGCTCGCGCATCAGCTGAAACTCCGTGCCGGCAAGCTGCTGTTCGGCAGCGATGAAATAGCGCGAGTCGGTCCACAGCGCAGCCGAATGCAGTGTCACAACAGCCGTACCTGCCGAACCGTCAAATCCAGATATCCACTTACGGCCCTCCCAGCGCGATGGTACATACTCGCTCATGTGCGGGTCGGAACTCGGGAAGATAAATGCCGAGAGATGCTCGCGGCGCATCTCCTCGCGTAGCGCTTCCAGGCGCGACGCAATAATCTTGTTGTCCGTCATATTTGATTTGTTTTTAATTATTAATTGCAACATTATTTGAAATAGGTCAATACATACGCCCTTGTCAACTCGTCAATTTGTCTACTTGTCTACTCGTCAACTTGTCAACTCGTCAACTTTCTCGTGTAAAGTTAGGCAGTTTTAGGCAAACAAACAAATTTCGAGAGGCAAAAACCTATAAAAAAGAATTGACAAGCCACATCGCGAAATTTTAAGAATAAACAACACTTAAAAGAGGGCATAATAGTTTGTTTGTTTCAAAAAAATTGTATCTTTGCACTTACAAAAAAGGAGAAATACATATTTATATAACACAATAATAAAAACGTAATTTATTATGGCATTTTTAAGTAACGAAAAACTCTTGATCGTCGGTGCCGGCGGTATGATTGGTTCTAACATGGTACAGAGCGCTCTTATGCTCGGTCTCACTCCTAACATCTGTCTTTATGATATCTATGAGCCGGGTGTACACGGTGTATTCGACGAGATGCAGCAGTGCGCATTCCCTGGTGCTAACCTCTCTTACACAGTTGATCCTAAGGAGGCTTTCACAGGCGCTAAGTATATCATCTCTTCAGGCGGTGCTCCTCGTAAGGACGGCATGACTCGTGAGGATCTTCTCAAGGGCAACTGCAAGATCGCTGCTGAGTTCGGTGACAACATCAAGAAGTACTGCCCGGACGTAGAGCACGTAGTTGTTATCTTCAACCCGGCTGACGTTACAGCCCTCACAGCTCTTATCCACTCAGGTTTGAAGCCAAACCAGCTCACATCACTCGCTGCTCTTGACTCTACACGTCTGCAGCAGGCTCTCGCCCTCGAGTTCGGCGTACAGCAGGACAAGGTAACTGGCGCTCACACATACGGTGGCCACGGCGAGCAGATGGCTGTATTCGCTTCACAGGTTAAGGTTGACGGCAAGCCTCTCTCTGAGATGGGTCTCAGCGACGAGCGTTGGGAGGAGATCAAGCACCACACCGTACAGGGTGGCTCTAACATTATCAAGCTCCGTGGCCGCTCTTCATTCCAGAGCCCGGCTTACAACGCTGTTAAGATGATCGAGGCTGCTATGGGTGGCGAGAAGTTCACATTGCCAGCAGGTTGCTACGTTAACTGCGACAAGTGCGGCTTCAAGAACGTTATGATGGCTATGCCTTCTACAATCGACAAGACTGGCGTTCACTTCACAGAGCCTGCAGGCACTGAGGAGGAGATGGCAAGCCTCGCTAAGTCTTACGAGCACCTCTGCAAGATGCGCGACGAAATCGTAGAGCTTGGCATCGTACCGGCTGTTGAGAAGTGGAACGAGCTCAACCCGAACCTCTAATCAAACAAGGCAGAGACAACATTATCTCTAAATAATTATAGGAGCCGAACCTCAGCCGGGGTTCGGCTCCTTTTTTATGTATAATAACTTTACTACTTAAACAAATGAAAATCCTGACTACCCTTATCGCATTGGCGCTCAGCGTGGCGTCGTTTGCATCCACACCCCACAAATATCGCCTCGTATGGCAAGACCACTTCAACGGCAAGACATTCGACAGCCGCTCGTGGACCAAGATTCCTCGCAGTGCCGGTGCCGACTGGAAACGATACATGTCGCCTGCCGACTCGCTCTATGCTGTGCGCGACGGCAAACTCATACTGCGTGGCGCAGTCAACACCAATCACGAAGCCGATACAGCACAATTTGTCACTGGCGGACTCTACACCAAACACAAGCGCACCGTCAAGTACGGCAAGGTAGAGGTGAGAGCCAAGCTCGGCAGCGCACAGGGAGCATGGCCTGCTATATGGATGATGCCCGACGAGGACATTCAGTGGCCTCACGGAGGCGAAATAGACATCATGGAGCATCTCAATCACGACAACATTGCCTATCAGACCATACACACCAACTACACCTACAACCTCAAACTACAGGACACACCGCCTCACGGCAAGACCCACTCTATCGACCGCGACGGCTACAACACATACGGCGTAGAACTGTTGCCCGACTCAATAGTGTTCTCAGTCAACGGCGACCGCTACTTCGCCTACCCTCGCATACAGACCGACAAGGAAGGACAGTTTCCATTCAATCGTCCGTTCTACCTGCTCATAGATATGCAGATAGAAGGCTCATGGGTTGGCAAAGCCGACCACAAGCAATTGCCAGTTGAAATGGAAATTGACTGGGTGAAGTTCTACGAACTGAAAGAATAAAAGTAAAGATGCACAATTAAAAAGGGGGCTAAATACGCTATTTAGCCCCCTAACCATATAAACCATCTATAAACGAGTTCTCCAAAAATGGAGAAAATAAAAACAGAAGCATTTGATACGCCTACCAAAGGTTCTCGCCTGCTTCCGTTTCTGATAGTCAAGTCAGCGCTTGCTTGCGACATGCTTTTTCAAGACAAGCGGATGACTTGCAAACTTTCACATATTTATATTCCTATTTTACTTTTATGCAGGCTTCTTAGTAGCCTGGGTTCTGCTGGTCAGCCAATTCCGCGTCTGAACCCAACAAGCCCTTGTCGAGAGGCCACAGGAGCAGGTGCTCATCCTGGGTTGTTCCGTTCAGCACAGGAACATTTGTCTCTATAAGGTTGCCGTTGATGTCAACCATCCATGGATTTTTGGCTGTGTCAAGACCAAAGCCAAGACATCCCTCAGGCTGGAACACGAAGTGATCCTTCTGTGTGCCACCCTTAACGGTTGTCAGTCGACGGAGGTTCCACCAGCGCTGACCCTCAGCTACGAACTCCTTGTCCCACTCACGCATCAGAGCGGTTTCGTTCGCCTTGAAGTCGCCAGCCTTGTAGCCATAAACGTTCTCATCCCAGTTTTCGCCATAAGCACGCTCGCGCACCTTGTTGATGTACTTAACCATAGCTGCGTTGTCGCCAGCATAGTTGGCACATTCAGCAGCATAGAGATAAGCCATAGCCAGACGATAGATAGGCATGTCAACCACCATCTGATAGGTAGTGCTACCACTTGGTATTGACGGACGGAACTTGCAAACGAATGTACCAGCCAGCTTATGCTTGCCATCCTTCGGATCGAAGTTGTCAAGATAGTTAATGCCGTTGTCGCGCTCCTCCTGAGTGAGGTTCCACTGCGGATAGAACATATTGATACGTGAGTCGTTCTCGTCAAACTGATAGTAGAGAGAGTTCTTGTAAGTGTAGCGGCAAGGACCGAAGTTACACTTGTCCCAAATCTCTATATTAGCCGACTTGCCAGTCTCCTTGTCGTACCACTGACCGAAGCGGTTGGCTACACCCTTAACATGTCCCCAGCCTTCCTGGTCCATATTGCTCCAATAGTTGAGATATGAAGTACCTGTGGTTCTCGCCCAGAGCAACTGGAAAGGAGGTACATTATAGTAAGTACCGTCGTTCTCGCTGCTATAGCATACGCTGAATATCGACTCCTTGTTGTGAGGCTTTGTCCACACGCTGTAGAAATCATCCTGCAAGTCGAAGCCATAGTTGTTTATCACGTTGTTGAAGTAGGTAGCAGCTGTAGCCACGTCGGCAGCATTAGCCTTGTGGTCGCCAGTCTCAACCTTACCCGACCAAAGATATACCTCACCGGCAAGCATCTCTGTAGCAGCCTTTGTCCAGTAGTAGTCCTTGCTTGAGCTCCTGTACACATAGTCGGTCTGAGCGAAGTAGTCCAACGAAGTCTTGATGTCTTCCTTAATCTGATTCAAGGTCTCTTCGGCAGTACTTCTGCCCTTATAGAGCAGGGTTGCCTCATAGTTGCCAAGGATTACATCAGGCTCAGTGCGCAATACTACGCCACCATACATACGATACATCTGGAAATATGAGAATGCACGATAGCCGTAAGCCATACCGAGCAGTCCGTTCTTCACCTTGTCACTGAGCACGTTGGTATTGTTGCAACGATAGATAAGCTCGTTGATATTAGCAATGAAGCCGTAGTAGCCACCGAAAGTGCTGAACTGCGGATGGTCGGCATCATAGATGTTCTGCAAAGGCTCACTGTTAAGAATTCCAGAGCCGTCGATTGTAGCCATCTCAAACACTCCCGAACGCAACTCGCCTGCATAGAACAGCACGTTTGAAGCGTTGGCTGAGCGGAACTGATTTGAAATGGCAGTGATGAATCCTTCAAACTCAGTCTGGCTTCCCCAGAACGAGTTGGCACTGAAGTTGTCGATAGGCTTATAGTCGAGATTACAAGATGTGGTCAACACGCTTGCTCCCGTCATAAGGCCAATTGCCAAAGTCTTTATATATTTGTTCATATCTTAATCAATATTTAAATATAGTGTATAACCATTGTTTAGAATTTGACATTAAGTCCGAAGAGCAGTGTACGCGGCACGTTGTATGTACCACCCCAACCTGCTGTGTTACCGCTTGTATAAGTGGTGTTGTCAGGCAATGGAATTGTACATGACTTGATGTAGCCAAGGTTCTGTCCAGTTACCGACACTGTTATGCCCTGACAAGCTAACTTCTGGCAGATGCTCTTTGGCAGAGCGTATGAGAGCTGCAACTCGCGGCAAGCCAAATAGCTACCGTTCTGTGTGAAGAACGAGTTGGTACGAATGTAGTTATCGGTACCATACTGCGAAGCCCATACCACGCGCGGATACTTGGCACCGGGGTTGTCTGGTGTCCATGTGTCGCGTACAGCGTCGTTGAATGACATTGCGCCCTGACCCTCACCAAGCCAGAAGGCTATGTTAGAGTCGTATACCTGGAAGTCGAAGCCCATGTCGAAGCGTGCATAGAGCGACAGACCCTTCCATGTCAATGTGGTGTTGAAACCACCTGTCCACTTCGGAGTAAGGTTACCGAGCACCTTGCGGTCCTTTGACTCTACCCAGTTGTCACCATTGCGGTCCTCATAGATAAAGTCACCAGGCATAATCTGTACAAGGTTGGTGTAGCCCATTGCCAACAGACGCTGACGACCTTCCTCATTGGCGTATACAGCAGCACCATTAGATGTACCTGTGTCAATATAATTACCAAGAGCATCGATATCAGCCTGCGAACGTGCCATCTTAACCACGCCGTAACCTACGAAGCTGCCCGGAGTCTGACCTTCCTGATAGCCGCCTACATAGTGAGTCTCGTCGCCATTGCCTGTGTAAACCTCATAACCTCCCTGACGGTTGTTTGCCAAACCGTTCTCTGGCAACTTCACGATGGTGTTCTTATTGTAGGTGATGTTGGCATTCAATGTCCACTGGAAATCGCGTGTGCGCAGCAGAGTGCCCTGCAAGTCAAGCTCGATACCAGCATTGCGATACTGTCCGTTGTTGTATGTAACGGTAGAGAAGCCTGTTGTTCTTGGCAACGACAGAGCAGAATACTTGTCCATTGTCAGACGGTTGTAGTAAGTCAAGCCGAGGTTGAAACGGTTGTTGAGGAAACCGAGGTCAAGACCGACTTCAGCTGTACGTGTCTTCTCCCACTTCAAGTTCGGGTTAGGCAGTGTGCTGATTCGGTAGCCGTATACGCCGTCATACTTGTAGGCGCTGTATTCTCCCTGCAGGGTATAGTAGCCAAGATATGAGCTGTTGATTGTGGCGTTCAAACCGTAAGAGGCACGCAACTTAGCATAGTTGATGATGTTCTCCAAGCCAAGCTTGTTCCAGAAGTTCTCCTTGCTGAATACCCAACCTGCTGATACACCGGGGAATGTACCCCACTTGTTGTTGACCAGTCGTGAGTAACCGTCGGCACGGAATGTAGCAGCGAAGAGATACTTGTCCATATAGTCATACTCAGCACGTCCGAAATATGACATGATAGCCTCTTCATTGTGCCACGAACTCATAGTGCGCGACTGAACGTCAGCATCGTTCTGAGTAAGTCCAAGACCGGGGAAGTAGCCTGTAGGAGCACCGTATCCACCAGCGCTGAATCCACGATAGCGACGCTTGTAGAACTCGGTACCTGCCATAACATTAACAGTATGCTTGTCGTCAAACGTACGGTTGAAGTTTGCTACAACATTATAGGTCTGATCGAAATAACGTAAGAACTGAGCACTTGTATTGTAGCTGCGGTTTACACCATTGTTGCCATTAGGATTAACAGCACCTGCCTGACTATTGATATACTGATGATTGAACGACTCATCATACTGCTCATTGTAGAACCAGCTCATAGTACCCTTCAATGTAAGTCCGGGCAAAAGCGTAGCGGTAAGCGACTGTGTCATAGCAAACTTGTCGCTCTGATAGTCACGATCGAAGTTGCCCTTATTTACGTTTACGTTGGTTGTCGGACCACCGGTACCATACAAATCATTACCATCTTCGTCGCGATAGCGTACGAACTTGAAAGCCATACCACGGTTCATGAAGTAGCTGGTATCAAGCATCGGGTCGTCATTCAGCCAGTTAGCACGGGTGTAGTTGAACACTGAGTTCGCCTCCAACCACTTTGTTATCTTATAGCTGCCTGTCAACGCAAAGTTATAGCGCTTGTAGAATGTGCCCTTGATGAAACCGTCGGCATCATACAGACCAAGGCTGGCGTAGTAGCGGCCACGGTCGTTGCCACCCGAAATGCTGGCATTATAGTCCTGAGTAACGTATGGAGTACGTCCGTTCATTTCCAGCGGGTCGATGTTGCGATAGAGAATATAGTTGTCGCTTACGGGGTCGAGCATCTCGCTCCATCCCTTCTGCAAGAGGTAAGCGTTATCGTCGGTCTTGCGCAGAATGTTGTACGACTGTCCCTGCGACAACTCTGTGCGGCCAATACCACCGGGATTGTTTGTACCATAAAGGTTTGAGTTGTATGCTGAAGCATACTTTCCGCCAGGCAATGACCACTCACAGTTCTGGAGCGCAAGGCGATAATAATAGAGGTAATCCTCGTCTGAACACATATTGTAGCCAAGCTTGTAGTAGTTCAAGCCCACCTTGGCATTGAACGTAACGTCTGCCTTGCCACTCTTACCCTGCTTTGTAGTAATGATGATAACACCATTACCGGCACGGGCACCATAAAGAGCTGTAGCACCGGCATCCTTCATCACGTCCATCGACTCGATGTCGTTGGGGTTGATGTCAGACAAAGAACTGCGGATTACGCCGTCAACAATAACAAGAGGTTCGTTCGAACCGCCGTCGTAGTTAGATCCACCGCGGATGGTGATAGAAGGAGTAGCCGCTGGGCTACCCGAGGTGATGTCAACCTTAACACCAGATACCGCACCGGCAAGAGCCTGGGCAGGGTTGGCGTTGGCACCTACAGTGAGGGTCTTCTCACTAACCTTGGCGATAGAGTTGGTAACCTTGGCGCGCTTCTGAGCCACACCATAACCCATTACCACCACTTCGTCGAGTGCCTTGGCATCTTCCTTAAGAGTAATAGTCAACGGAGTGCCGTTGAACTTCACCTGCTGTGGAGTATATCCTATATAAGAAATTTCGATTGTAGCACCCTTGGCAACATTAGCAAGGGTAAATTTACCGTCAATGTCGGTGACGGTGCCCATCTTTGTGCCAAGCACTTTAACGCTGGCACCAATAACTGACTCGCCCGTATTATCGAGCACTACACCAGTGCAGGTTACACCAGCTGGGGGGGGTAATAAATTCACTACTGCTGGATTGCCGGTAGTAGTAGCAAATGTGCCGAGTGGAGATGCCGTAACAGCTATCGCCACAAGTCCGAGTTTAAAGTTAATATTTTTCATATTGCTCTGTTTACACATGTTTAGGTTTTAATCACACCATTACTGGGCTCTGGTGGTAAATTCCTTCCAGTAGAGTTGCGCACTGCTGAAACCACTTTTTGCGCTTGGAATGGCCTGGGTAGAAATGACATACTGTGTATTGGGTGTCAGACCGCTGAATGTACACTTGCATGTACGATAGTCGAGCTTCTTCTCCTCTACCTTCTCACCAACGTTGGCACGTGTACCCTTGTAGAGCGTAATTACATAGCCTTCGCAATTGTCATTAGGAACCAAAGTCCAAATAGGTGTCACCTCCGTGGCGGTGTACTGACATGAGTTGATAGCAACCGGGCCCATCACGCTCTCGTCATCGTCACTGCACGAAACCAACATCATCGACGATACTGAAATACATAACAGCATCATCAAAAGGTGCTTGATTTTGATTTTCATAGATAGTAAAATTATAATTAATAATAGAGTTTAGTACTCAGTAAATAAATATTTCGGGTTAGTTTATAAATATTTTTTACAACTGGTTGCAAAGATACATATTATTCATCAAACCACACAAGTTTTTCTTGTTAATTTTTTAACTTAATTCATTTTATCTTCGCTTTCATTCGTCATAATATAATAAAAGGAGCCAAAGAACAGCGTTCCTTAGCTCCTTTTATATATAAATGCAATCATAAAAGCAAGCCAGCTTGCACAATACGGTGTCGCTGCCAGACAATTATCTGTTGTCTGCAGATGTTATAACCCACACATACGGCAATAATAATATCGTAATGATGAAACCCAGCTGGCAGATAAACATAGGCTTGGTAAAAAACATCAAGTTATGGACCATTCAGCTACAAGGCATGGATATATTCCGCACTGCCCGCAACTCATTCATAATTTACGGCACAAGCCTTCGCTACAACAAATGGAACTACAGCGATTCGCAAGCTGTAAAACTGACCATCAGCTACAGATTCAATCCTACTAACAGCAAATACAAGGGTACTGGTGCTGGTAATGACGAAAAGAGTCGTCTGAGCTTATAAACAACTATACGAGAGTGTGTCAAAAATCAAAAATATGATAAATATGACTATTTATGGCAGGGAACAGACTTGCGATTACTAGTAATACTTAATTATTTCTCCGAAAATATACGACAAGAAGCTGTTGGAATTCGTCAGAGTCCAACAGCTTCATTATAGGTTCTATTCAATATCAAATCCCATGTCTTGAACAAGTTGCTTGACAACATTGACTTTGACGGTTGAAGCATCCTCTTTATCATAGAGAAGAAGGAAAACAACCTGACCATTTTCGACATTGGTAAGAACATTGAACGTGATGACTCTTGCTCCACCAGATTTACCTTTGCCTTTTGATTTGATAGCTATACGGATTTTGCGTATGTTTTTTGTAATCTCATCGCCTTGCAGAGGGTTCTCTTTGATACTATCAAGAAATTCCTTGTAGTCTTGTTTAAAACTATGATATTTCTTTGCGAGTCGTTTTGCTTCTTTTGCAAAATCGTCAGAAACCGATACTGTAATATTACAACTCATCGAGCAAACTATCAGCAGATTGAAGTTTACGTTTTCCGGCAATGGCTTCCTTTACCTCCGTCA
>OLFV01000198.1_pt1 | contig 73787 bp, 70 predicted proteins | sample 1605551 | NCBI WGS metagenome assembly OLFV01 (sample SAMEA3888922, study PRJEB22519) | human gut metagenome | biome: human gut; feature: human-associated habitat; material: faeces | place: Denmark | collected 2011
CGTGATGCTCAAGGGCGATGCGTTGGCGGGAATCTTCTCGCCGGATGTCGAGGTCGTGCAGAAAGGCTTTGAGTATCTGAAGGGCTTCGCGCCCGAGACCATCCTGACGGCGATCCTCTTCAGCATGCTCGGCTACTTCAACGGCAACAACAAGACGCTCTGGGTCATGGCACAGGGTCTCATCCAAACGCTGCTCGTCCGCCTGCCGTTTGCGTATGTGATGAGCATCCAGTCGAACGCGAGCCTGACGAAGATCGGCCTTGCCGCGCCGGTGTCCACGCTGGTCGGCGTGCTCCTGAACGTCGGCTTCTACCTCTATCTTGACCGCAAAGAAAAGCGTGTGCAGCGTGCCGATTAAGCATTCATATATGAAAGAAGTCCCGCCGGTTCGAAACCGGCGGGACTTTGTCTGATTATTTTCCACTCTCCTGCGGCGCGTCTTCGAGCAGCATCTGCCGCAGCTTTTTGGCGGCGATGCTCAGCGGCTGCGTCTTGCGCTGGAAGAGGAAGACGCTGCGCGCGGGAATGGGCTCTTCGAGCATGATGGGGTAGATACCGCTTGCCTCCGGCGTGCCGTAAAGCATCTCGCGCGGCACGAAGCCGACGCCAAGGTCGCTCTGCACCACGGGCGGCACCTGTGCCGTGGTCTCGACCTCCACATCGGGGCTGAACGAAAGACCGTGGCGCAGGAAGAGCTCGGCATAAAAGTCGTGCGACGATGTCCCCTCCGTCAAGCTGATGATCGGGTAGTCGGCAAGCCTTTTGAGCGAAACGGGCTCCTCGGTGAGCTCCAAAAACGCCGGGCCGCAGATGGGGATCTCCTGAATTTCGTCGATCTTCTGCGCCGTGAGCGAATCCGGCACGGACGCGCCCTCTGCCAGAATGGCGAAGTCGGCAAGGCCGTTCTGCACGGCGGCGAGGCCGTGGGAGGCAGAGTGGTTCGTCAGGCAGATGCGCACGTGCGGGTATGCGCGCCGGTAGCGCGCGAGTACCTGCAAAAGCCGCGTGCGCAGGGCAAGGCTGCTCGCTGCGATGTGGACGATACCGCTTTGCAAGCTCTGGTCGGAGAGGACCTCCTCTTCGCCTGCCTCGATGCTCTCAAACGCGACGGCGATGTGCGTGTAGAGCTTCTCCCCCTCGGGCGTGAGGCGCACGCCCTGCGGCGAGCGGAAAAACAGCGCGCAGCCGAGCTCGGATTCGAGCTTTCGGATCATACGTGTCACATTGGGCTGGTTGCTGTAGAGCGCCGCGGCGGCCTGCGAGAAGCTGCGGAATTTGGCGGCGTAATAAAAGACGCGGTAGCTGTCGTAGCTGATGTTCATAAAAAAGCAAGCTCCTCTGAAAAAGAAATGATGGGGGTTCTGCGCGGCGGCGAGGAACCTGACTGCGTAAAATTTGACGGAAGAGAAAAGCATTCGTCCGCACCTTGCGGACGGTAAGACTGATTGTAACAGAAGCGAAGCGGCGGCGCAAGCGTATTCGGGAAAAAAGAACAGAACCTTGACGAAAAGTAAACATTGCCGCAAAGCCGCATGAAATCAGGAAAATTCCGGCGGCATAGCAAAATGATATATCCGCCATGTCAAGAAAGCATTTCGCTTCCGCGCAAAGGGTCGATATAATGACTCGCGTTGGAAATTCCATAGCACAGGGAGGAATAACATGTTTGCTCAGATCATTGCCATCTGCATTTTTGTCACTATGTTCCTGCTTATTATCCTCGATAAGTTTGAACGGCATTACATTACGCTCGGGAGCGGCGCGCTCGTGCTCGTGCTGGTGTTCGGCGTCTGCATGCGCTCGATGAGCGCCATTTGGGAGACGCTCAACCTCGGCGCGTTTTTCCAGAGCACATTCTGGTACGGCGCAAGTGAGGAGAGCACCGCTGGCATCAACTGGTCGACGATCCTGTTTATCGCCGGCATGATGATCATGGTCGAGGGCCTCGGCAAGGCGGGCTTTTTCCGCTGGCTGTGTCTGACGCTTGCCAAGCTCGTACACTACCGCACGGTGCCGCTGCTCATCTGCTTTATGTCGCTCTCGGCGTTTTTGTCGATGTTCATCGACAGCATCACGGTCGTGCTGTTTCTCGCCACCGTCACGCTCGAACTGGCGCAGACGATGAAATTCGACCCCGTGCCGATGATCCTGTCTGAAATTTTCTGCGCGAACCTCGGCGGCGCGGCCACGATGTGCGGCGACCCGCCGAACATCATCATCGGCACCTCGCTCGGCTACACATTCTTCGACTTCATCGAAAATACCGGCGCGGTCGTGGCGATCTGCTTTGTGTTCATGCTCATTTACTTCACGCTCTGCTTCCGCAAGGAACTTGAGCGCGCCGAGCATGCCAACGGCGGCCCCGTCACCTGTCCCGAGCCTTCGACGGCCATCACGAACAAGAAGGCATTTCTTGCGAGCGCAGGCGTTTTCCTGCTGGCGGTCGTGCTGCTCATCACGCACGCGCAGACGGAGCTTTCCGTCGCGTGCATCGGCGTGATCGTCGCGATTCTGACGATGATCGTTTTGGGCTTGACCAGCGGCAAAAAATCTGTTATAGAAATCATTAAGGGCGTGGACTATAAGACGCTGCTCTTTTTCATCGGCTTGTTCGTTTCCGTGGCGGGCCTTGAAAAGACAGGCGTGCTCAACATGATCGCGAACTTCATCACCTCGGTCAGTGAGGGCAATATCGCGGTTATTGTGATCGTCATTCTGTGGCTCTCGGCCATCACGAGCGCCTTTGTCGACAATATCCCCTTTGCCGCGACCATGATCCCTGTCATCCGCGCCATCGCCGCGACAGAGGGCATGGATATCGGCGTGCTTGCCTGGGCGCTTTCGCTCGGCACGGACCTCGGCGGCAATGCGACGCCCATCGGCGCGAGCGCCAACGTCGTCGGCACTTCGGCTTCGGCCAAGGGCGGCTATCCTATTGGCTGGGGCCGCTACTGCAAGTACTGCGTGCCCGCGACGATCATTGTCATGGCGGTGTCCACGGCCTACTTATTCCTGCGCTATCTGTAAACGGAAAAAGGAAAGGAGTGCGATCCCATGAAAAACCAGATCATCATCACCCTTGGCCGCGAGCACGGCAGCGGCGGCCATTACATTGCCGACATGATCGCGCAAGAGCTCGGTATCAAGCTCTATGATAAGGACTCCATCGAAAAGGAGATCGTTTCCGAAGGCTACAGCGGGGAAATGATCCGCAAGATGGACGAAAAGCCCGTCAACTTCTTTGCCTCGCGCCGCATCGGCAAGTATTCGAATTCTCTTGAGGTCAACGTGGCGGAAAAGACGTTTGCCATGCTGCGTGACAAGGCAGCAAACGGCGAGAGCTTCCTCATCATCGGCCGCTGCAGCGACCAGGTGCTCAAGGGCAACCCCAATATGCTGAGCATTTTCATCTGCGGCAACCAGCAGGCCAAGGTCGGCCGCGTGATGGAAAAGAAGGGGTTATCTGCCGAAGAAGCCATCGAGGAAATCAGAGAGGTCGACCGCTCCAGAAAGTCCTACCACAACTACTACTGCGAGACGAAGTGGGGCGACGCCCGCGGCTACGACATGACCGTCAAGAGCGATGTGCTCGGCTTTGAGGGCACGGCGAAGATGCTGATTGCCTATATCCGCAGCTTCATGGAGCAGGACTAAATAAAAATTTGCGGCCCGTGCCGCAAAAAACATTTGAAATGCTCGAAACAATTTGATAAAATCAATTCACAGCGTGTGGCGTTTCTGCGTAAATCCGGTTGCAGAAACGCCGCACGCTTTTTTACGGCAAAAGGAGGGAGAAGACAACTTCATAGTCAAATCGTGCAGCAGAGATGCGTAAGTCCGGATTGATCCGGCAGAACGCATCTCTTATTTTTTATGTTCAGGAGGAAGACCGCCATGGAAAACACAAACCAGTTTTTGGGGACGGAGCGCGTGGGAAAGCTCATGCGGCGCTATGCCGTCCCGTGCATCATCTCGCTGCTCGTCGGCGCGCTCTATAACATCGTCGACCAGATCTTCATCGCCAACGCAAGCTACCTCGGTTCCTACGGCAACGCGGCAAACACCGTCGTCTTTCCGCTCACGGTCGTGGCGCTCGCCATCGCCGTGATGATCGGCGACGGCTGCTGCGCGTTCGTCAGCATTTCGCTCGGCAAGGGCGAAGTGGGAGAGACAAGAAAGAGCGTCGGCAGCGCGGTCGTATTGTCGGTCGCGAGCAGCCTTGTCCTGACGGCGCTGTACCTCATCTTCGCCGACGCTATCATCTCGATGTTCGGCGGCACGGTGAACGAGGAGACCTTTCATTATGCGCAGGAGTATTTCTTCTATATCTCGCTCGGCATCCCATTTTATATGTTCGGTCAGGCGATGAACCCTGTCATCCGTGCCGACGGCAACCCGCGGTTCGCCATGATCTCCACGCTCGCGGGCGCGGTGCTCAACATCATTTTAGACCCCATCTTCATCTTTGAATGTAAGTGGGGCATGATGGGTGCGGCGGTCGCCACCGTGTTGGGCCAGATCGTCACAGCGGCGCTCGCGGTGTGGTACCTCTGCCGCATGAAGACCGTCAAGCCGGAAAAGGGAGACTTCCGCCTGCACGCAAGCCTCTGTACCCGGATGCTGACGCTCGGCATCACGAGCTTTCTCTCGCAGATCAGCCTCGTCGCGGCGATGGCGGCCATCAACAACATGCTGCGCAAGTACGGCGCGCTGGATGAGATATTCTCACAGGAGCAGTACGCGCAGATCCCGATGGCCGTCGTCGGCATTGTGATGAAGTTCTTCCAGATCGTCATTTCCATCGTCGTCGGCATGGCGGCGGGCTGCATTCCCGTCGTAGGTTACAACATGGGCGCGGGGAAAAAGACGCGCGTGCGTGAGCTCTTTACAAAGCTCCTGCTCTGCGAGGCGATCGTCGGCGCCGTCGCGCTCGTTCTGGCCGAGGGCTTCCCGCGTCAGCTCATCGCCGTCTTCGGCGCGGCGAACGAGAGCAGCTACTACACGGACTTTGCGATCAAGGCATTCCGCACGTATCTTTGCATGATGGTGCTCGCCTGCGTGAACAAGGCCTGCTTCATCTTTTTGCAGGCCGTGGGCAAGGCGTTCTCATCCACGATGCTCTCCATGGTGCGCGAGGTCGTGTTCGGCGTGGGCTTTGCACTGCTGCTGCCGCGCTTTTTCGGCCTTGACGGCGTGCTGTACTCCATGCCGGTGTCGGATGTGTTGACTTTCGTCATCGCGGCGGGTATGATTGTAAAAACGTATCGGGAACTCAATACGGAAGGAGCAACTGTATTATGAATCATATTATCACCATCAGCCGTGAATTCGGCAGCGGCGGCCGCACGGTCGGCAAAAAGGTTGCAGAGCAGCTCGGCATCCCCTGCTATGACTCAGAGCTCATCCAGAAGATCGCCGAGGAGAGCGGCTTTGCAGAAAATTATGTCAAGGAGGCGGGCGAGTACACACCCGGCGGCTTCCTGTCCTCAGCGCTCTCGAACCGCGCGTTCGGCCCGACGAACGAGGACATCCTATGGGAAATTCAGTGCCGCGTCATCAGCGAGCTTGCCGAAAAGGGGCCCTGCGTCATCGTCGGCCGCTGCGCGGACTACATTTTGCAGGACAAGGCCAAGTGCCTCAAGGTCTTTATCCACGCGGATATGGCGTTCCGCGCCAAGCGCATCGTCGAGGTCTACGGCGAGCGCGAGCAGTCGCCCGAGCAGCGCCTGCGCGACAAGGACAAGCGCCGCGCGGCCTATCACCGCTTCTACACGAATATGAAGTGGGGCTACGCGAAGAATTACCACATCACGCTCGACAGCGGCGAGCTCGGCATCGACAAGTGCGCCGACATCATCGCCGACCTCTACAAGAGCAAGGCGTAAATGGTCAAAAAGAGAAGGAGAGAAGCTGCGGCTTCTCTCCTTTTTTATTCCGCTTTTGCAAGACCCGGGATGTTCACGCCGATGCCGTTGACCTCCACGCCGTCGTCGGCGGGGATGAGGAGGTATTTGCGGCCATTGATGACGCGCGCTTCGATCATATAGCTGTTCTCCGGTGCAATGGAAATTTTGACCTCGGGGGTCGTGATCTCAAACTTCTTGCTCTCGATGATGTTGTTCGGGTTCAGCGCGGCGTTCTCGCCGTACTGCTCATCGCACTCGCGCTGGAACGCTGCGATCTGCTCGTCGTTCACGCCGCTGTTGGCGAGGATGCCGCCGACGTCGCCCGCCGTCATTTCAAGCGGCTCGGGGTCTTTGCTCTCCTTGTGATCTTCGATGCGCGCTCTGATCTGCTCGTGCACGGACTGGACGACATCGTAGCTGCAATCCTTGTCGAGCGCGTCGGCAAGCGCCGAGCCAAAGGCGTTTTTCTGCTCCTCGGCAGACATCGGCGGGTCGACGTGGAACAGCGCGTCGATGACCTCCTGATGGATCTCCGCGGCGTTTTTCGAGTAGAACAGCACATTGTAAATGTTCGCCGTGCGGTTGTCGAACGCGGGGTAGAGGAAGCCGAGCTCGGGCGAGGTCGCGATGTAGCCGGTGGAGCTTGAGTGAAACTCGCTCTGGTCAAGGTCGTAGCGCAGTTCGAGCGTCGGGGCCTTGACGGGGCAGATGGAGCAGACAAAGTACTTGAAGACCTCACTCGACGCGTCGGCCTGAATCTCGTCATCCTTGCTGCGGTGCGGCACGTCGTAGGCATCGGCGGCGAGGAGGATGAGATAGTTTGTCTCGCCCATGTCGATGCAGTCGATGATTTGGCGGCAGAGCATTTCGCGCGAGGCGGGGTCCTTGAGCTCCGTCTGGCGAAGAGTCTGCAAGAGGCGGTGCTCATCGCTGTCGGCGACCTGCTGCGTGGAGAACACCACGTCGATGAGGTTCTTGCCAAGCGTGCCGGAGAGGGACTTTTTGAGAAGGCCCAGGTACATCTCCTGCTCCTCCTGCCGCATGAGGCCCATCGAGGTATCGACCCACGCAATGATCTCTTTATTGGAGTTCACATAGCAGCCGTACACGCGGCTGAAATTATTCTTATCGAGCCGGAAGCGCCGGCGCAGTTCATTGAGTTCTTTCTGATTCATGGCTCGTCCTTTCCTTTGTTCATGTCACAAGGCCGATTTTACCACGCCCGCGCCGCCGCGGCAAGGGGAGAAACGGCGCATTGTGCGACGAAAATGCGCAAAATGCAGGAAAAGATGCAAAATGGGCGTGAGCGACAAAATGTGCGCGATATGTGGACTATATAGACGATATCCCTGTAAATCATAGAGAAATTCAATGAATCGTCCATATTTCACGGCTTCTTAACGCCGCATTTGACGCTGCTTTTTGTGAAAACGGCTATGGAAACGGAATCAAAGCAAACATTTCACGTTAAAAATGAAAGATATATTGCATTTTGCCTGAGCTGTGCAGAAATTCTTCCGTTTCCTTGGTGATTCTGACTGTTGAAAAAAGAAAAAAAGAAGTTAGAATAGAGCCTCGCGAAATGAAACGGAAGAATTTGGATAGAGATCAGAGAGTTTGGGAGGAAATCAATATGTCGTATCACTTTTTGCTGGATCTTGCGCTGATCCTGCTGAGCACGAAGATTCTGGGCCTCATTGCGCAGAAGTTTCAGATGCCGCAGGTCGTGGGCGCGCTGATCGCGGGCCTTTTGCTCAGCCCCGCGGGCCTTGGCCTTCTTTCGGAAACGGAATTCACCAAGCAGCTCAGCGAGCTTGGTGTCATCGTGCTGATGTTCTCCGCCGGCATGGGCACGGACATCAACGAGCTCAAGCACAGCGGCAAGGCGGGCTTCATGGTCGCGGTCCTCGGCGTGATCGTGCCGTTCCTCATGGGCACGGCGCTTGCCTGGGGCGCGGATGAGCTCGGACTCATCGAGAGCACCGGCTTTATCGAAAACATCTTCATCGGCACCATCCTGACGGCCACGTCTGTGAGCATTACAGTCGAAACGCTCAAGGAGATGAAAAAGCTCGAGACCAAGGTCGGCAACACGATCCTGGCCGCCGCGCTCATCGACGATGTGCTCGGCCTGATCGCCCTGACGCTCGTTTGCAGCCTTGCCGGCGGTGACGAGAGCATCGGCATGGTGCTCCTCAAGATCGTGGGCTTTTTCGTCTTTGCCTTCGTGGTCGGCTTTGGCGCGAACCGCATCTTCTGCTGGATGCTCAAGCGTCAGCACGGTTGGGCCAGCCACAGAAACTCCGTGTTCGCCTTTGTCCTGTGCCTTGTGATGGCCTACTGCGCCGAGGAGTTCTTCGGCGTGGCTGATATCACGGGCGCTTACGCCGCGGGCCTTGCCGTCGCGTGCACACCCAAGGGCACCTACATCCAGACGAAGTACAACCCCCTCGGGTATCTTCTGCTCACGCCGGTGTTCTTCGCGAGCATCGGTATCAATGTGCAGATCACGGGTCTGACGGGCGGCATGGTCGTCTTCTCGATTTTGCTGCTACTTGTTTCGATCATCTCGAAGCTCATCGGCTGCGGCCTTGGCGCCAAGGCGTGCCAGTTCACCACGCGCGAGAGCATCCAGGTCGGCGTGGGCATGGCCTGCCGCGGCGAAGTCGCGCTGATCGTCGCCAACCGCGGCCTTTCGATGGGTGTGCTGTCGCCCGCGATGATGACGCCGGTCGTCATCACGGTCGTATGCGGCACGATCCTGACGCCGATTCTGCTTAAGCTGTCCTTCCGCGGCCATCAGGAGACGGAGCTGGTGCAGAACAACATCGCCGACCGCATGGCCAAGCACCGTCAGCTCGATATCATCACGCAGCAGCTTTTGCAGCAGGATGAACAGATGATGAAAAAGAACTGAGCGCAGCGCAATGAAATAAAAAGAGCTTTCTCCTGAAAATCGGAGAAAGCTCTTTTTTGATTTTAGGACGCTACCTTTTCCTGCGCGGTGCACTCGCGCAGGATGCGACAGAGCGCGTTCACATCCTCTTCCCGCGTTGCCCAGCTTGTGGCAAAGCGGATGATGCTGTGCGTCTCGTCATATTGCTCCCAGACGGAGAAGTCCACGCGCTCGGCGAGCTCTTTGCACTGCTGCTCACTGACGATGCAGAAGCTCTGGTTCGTCGGGGAGGGGAAACAGGGCAAATAGCCGTTTTCCGCCATCGCGCGCCGGATAGCGTCGGCGTAGCGAACGGCGTCTTTACCGATGCGCTCGTAGAGCCCATTGGTAAAGAGCGTGTCGAACTGGATGCCGAGCAGCCGTCCCTTGGCGAGCAGCGCGCCGTGCTGCTTGATGATGGTGAAAAAGTGCGGAATGAGCCCCGGCTGGGGAATGACGACCGCCTCGCCGAGCAGCGCGCCGCATTTCGTGCCGCCGATGTAGAAAATGTCGCACAGCGCGGCAAGGTCGCGCAGTGTCACGTCGTTTTCAGAGCAGGCGAGCGCGTAGGCAAGGCGTGCGCCGTCGATATAGAGCGGCAGGCGCTTTTCGCGGCAGAGCGCGCTGATGGCCGCGAGCTCCTTTTTGGAATAGAGCGTGCCGTACTCCGTCGGCTGGGAGAGGTAGACCATCCCGGGCATGACCGTGTGGTCGCGGTTCGCGTCGTCCTCGTACTGATCAAGCAGTGCGCGGATTTGGGATGCGGTGATCTTGCCGTTCTCCTGCGGCAGCGTGAGCACCTTGTGCCCGCCGAACTCGATGGCGCCGGCCTCGTGCACGCTGATGTGCCCCGTGTCCGCGGCGATCACACCCTCGTAAGAGCGCAGCAGCGCGTCGATGACGGTCGCGTTCGTCTGTGTGCCGCCGACAAGGAAGTGAATCTCCGCGTTCGGCGCGCCGCAAGCGGCGCGGATCTTCTCGCGCGCGGATTCGCAGTATTCATCCGTGCCGTAACCGGCGGTCTGCGCAAAATTCGTTTCGCACAGGCGCTGCAGGATGGCGGGATGCGCGCCCTCAAGATAGTCGCAGGAAAAAGAAAGACGATGCTCCATGAAAAAAGACCTCGTTTCAAAAACAGGATTGACGGTTTCTGACTGCTATTGTAGAATAAGAGAAAACATGACGCAAACGGTTATTTGAAATGAAAAACATGATATAAAATCATGGATAGGAGGGCGTATGGAAGCGGTCAAATGCGAGGCGTTCCTTGCCGCGGCAGAGCTCGGCAGCCTGACGGCCACGGCGGAGCTTTTGGGCTACACGCAGTCGGGCGTGACGCGCATGATCGGCACGCTGGAAGAAGAGCTCGGCTTTCCGCTGTTTCTTCGCAGCAAAAAGGGCGTGCAGCTCACGGAAAACGGAAAGCTCATGCTGCCGCTGCTGCGCGAGGTCGTGCGCGCGCACCACAACGCCGAGCAGCTCAGCGCGGAGATCGGCGGCGTGTCAAAGGGCTCGCTGACGATCGGCTGCTATTACAGCATTTCGGCCCTGTGGATGCCAGAGATCCTGACGGCGTTCCGCGCCCGCTATCCGGGCGTGACCGTGCGGATGCAGGAGGGCGGCAACCTCGAGATGGCGCGCTGGCTGAACGAGCGCTCGGTCGACTGCTGCTTCGGCGCGCAGATGCACGGCGACAAGTACGACTGGCTGCCAGTCTTTCGTGACGAGCTCGTCGCGTGGCTGCCGCGCGGGCACGAGTTGGCAGCGGAGGATTCGTTCCCGCTTTGCCGCTTGCAGGAAGAGCCGTTCATCCACACCTCGCCCAATCACGACACCGACCAGGACCGCCTGCTCGAGCAGCATGACCTGCACCCGCAGACCTGCTTTACGACGCGCGACGGTTTCACGACCTACAACATGGTCGAGGCGGGGCTCGGCGTCAGCTTCAACCAGCGGCTCATCTCGCGCAAGTGGAGCGGTACGGTGGCGGAGATCCCGTTCGACCCGCCGCAGTTCGTGACGCTCGGCATCTCCGTCCCGTCGCTCAGGGAGGCCTCGCCCGCAGCGAAAAAGTTCATTGCCTGCGCCATCGAGACCGTCACGGGCGGGGAGAAAAGCCTTTGATAAGAAAAACGCTTCGCAGAACTTTTGCGAAGCGTTTTTTGCCCAAAAGCCGTTTATTTGAGCTCGGCGGTGAAGGCGATCTTCCCGTCGTCCACGATGGCGCGGATGGAGCCGTGGTGCCCCTCGGAGATCGAGCGCGCGATGGAAAGGCCGATGCCAAAGCCGCTGCCCGACGAGCGGGATTGATCGGCACGGTAAAAGCGGTCGAAGAGCTTCTGCGCGTTTTCCGGAGCAACATCCTCGCAGGCGTTTGACGAGCGGAGGACGACACCGCGCTTCGCCTTTTCGAGCGAGAATTCAATGGGGGAATCCGGCAGTGCATATTTGACCGCGTTGTCGAGCAGGATCGAGACGAGCTGGCGCACGGCGTACTCGTCGCCGCGATAGGTGAGGCCGTCCGTGATCGAAAGGCGCAGCTCGTGCCCCTTCGACGCGGCGAAGTCGACGAACGTTTCCGCCGTTTCGCGCACGGCGTCGCTCACGGGGAAGTCCTCCATCCTGAGCGGCGAATCCTCCTCGTCCATGCGCGAGAGCGTGACGAGCGAGTTGACGAGCGAGGTGAGCTTTTCCGTCTGCGCCATCGCCTTGTCGATCCATTTCTGCTTGCCGGTCTCCATTTCGAGCACTTTGAGACTCGTGGCAATGACGGTGATGGGCGTTTTCAGTTCGTGGCTCGCGTCGGTGATGAACTGCTTCTGCTGCTGCGCGCTGCGAACCACTGGGTCGATGGCCCGGCGCGAGAGCAGCACGACAAGTAAAAAGACGAGAAGGATGCACGCCGCGTCCGCGAGCAGCGACCACATGAGCACCACGCGCATCGCACGCAGCTCGTGGTAGCAGTCGAGGAAGATGGCGATATTCTCGCCGTCATCCGTCTGCGCGACGAAAAAGCGATAACTGTTGAAGTAGCCATAGCCCGCGCCGTGTGCGAGCGCGGCGGAGAGATATTCCTGCGTATCATCCTCCGTGACGGAGGCGATATTGTCGAGGTCTGCCTGTGTCAGCGTGCCGCTTGATGTGTAGTGCAGGACAAAAAAACGCGTGGAGAACGGCGTTTCCGCCGTGAACGGCCCCTCACGCCGCGCGATTTTGTCGTCGGGCGGGGCCTGCGGCGTCCGTGAATCGTCCGCATCGTCGGGCAGCGCGGGGGCGATGTCGCCGCTGCCGCCGTCATTTTCCGGCGGTGTCGGCGCGTCGGCGCTGTCCGGCAGCTGAAAGCGCGAGTGGGGGATGGTGCCCGCGTTCTCGTAGATGAGCGTCAGCGTTTGCTTCAGGTCGGAATCGGTCGAGACGTAGTTCGCGACGTTCAGGATGATCGTCAGCAGCATCATCACCGCCGTGACGGAGAGCATCGCGATACGGATGAAGCGGTTTCGCAGGCGCTTGATCATACGCTCTCCTCCAACACGTAGCCGAGGCCGCGGTTTGCCTGCAGGGTGACGTGCGAGCCGATGGACTTGAGCTTTTTGCGAAGATTCGAGATGTTCACCCATACGACGTTGATCTCCGCCTCATTATCCCAGCCCCACACGCGCTCCATGATGCGCTCGGCGGAAAAGACCTGCCGCGGCGAGCGCATGAAAAGCTCAATGATCTGGAACTCACGCCCGCTCAGGCGGATGGGGTCCTTCCCGCAGCTCAAATTGCCGCTGCCGGGGTCGAGCGTCAGATCGCCGTAGGCGAGCACCGTCGGCTGGTAGGCCTCGCTGCGGCGCAGGATGGCGCGCACGCGGCTCAAGAGCTCGTCGGGGTCGAAGGGCTTGGGAAGATAGTCGTCCGCGCCGGCGTTGAAGCCCGTGATGCGGTCACTCTTCTGGCCCTTGGCCGTGAGCATCATGATGGGCGTTTTCACGCCCTCCTGCCGCAGCTTTTCGAGCACTTGAATACCGTCCATCTTGGGCATCATCACGTCTAAAATGACGGCGTCGTATGCGCCCGACGAGGCATATTCATAGGCGTCGAAGCCGTTGTGCACGGCGTCGACGGAGAAGTGATTTTTTTCAAAAAAGACCGTCAGCGCCTCGGCAAGGTCCACTTCATCTTCTGCGATCAGCAGCCGCATAAAAGGTTCCCCCTCTGATTTCTGGTGATACGTGTAGTATAAAGAGCGCGCGGGCAAAAATCAAGATGCCTCAGAGCGCGTCCTTCGTCGCCTCGCGCCCGCAGGTGATGTTGAGGTTGCCGTTGCGGCAGCGCAGTTCGTCCAAAAACGCCTTGGGCGCGTGGTCAGCAGGGAGCGTGACGCGGTAGGTGAGCTCGTAGAGCGTGCCCATGTTGCTCGTTTTCACGCGCTCGAGCACGCAGGACTTGGTGTACTTTTCAAAGAGATCGTCGAACAATCCGTCGTAGTCAAGACTTTCGGGGATCGTGATCCTGAGCACGCGCTTGTGCTCGTCCGCGCCGCCGAAATTCACCGCCGTGAGCAGCAGCATCACCGCCGAGACGATCACAAACGCCATGACGGCGAGTCCCACATAGCCCATGCCGGTCGCAAGGCCGATGGCCATCGCGAGGAACAGCGCTCCAATCTCCTTCGCTGTGCCCGGCGCGGAGCGGAAGCGCACGAGCCCAAACGCACCCGCCACGGCGACGCCCGCGCCGAGGTTGCCGTTCACCAGCATGATGACAAGCTGCACCACGGCGGGCAAAATCGCGAGCGTGACAGCGAAGCTCTGCGTCGTACGCGAACGGTACATGGAAACGAGCGCCGTGCCGACGCCGAGCAGCAGCGATACCGCCGTACAGATGAGAAACGAGACGAGCGTCAATTCGCTTCCTAAGATCGAGTTAAGCACAGAAGGTATCCTCCTTTAAATTGGTCGTGTGGACGCCTGCGGACAACTCGTCACGGTAGCAGGCACCGTATTTGGAAAACGACGCGGGGAACGCCCCAACGTCGGAGAGTAGATGGCAGAGGCACAGCGGGCACGCGCCGGGAATCTTGACCTCCATCAGCACATCGCCGCAGGGCAGCGCGATGGGCGCGCCGTGGTCGCCGAGGCGGAGGTCGACATCCGTGTCGCGCCACCGTAAGTTCGTGTCGAACGTGATGCGGAGCTGCGGATCGTCGATGCCCGCAAAGGCGAGCCGGTCGTAGCCGATGAAGACCTTGGGCGCGGTGTGATAAAACGACTGAAAATAGCCGATCTCGCGTCCGATCTGGCCGAAGTTTTCACTCGGCAGCTCGCCGGAGAGAAACGGCTCCACGTTCTGGATGCCCGTTGTGATGCGGCGCTTATAGACGACGCCGTCGAACTTCTTCTTGAGCTCGACGAAGACCTTGCCGTCCTCCTGCGACACGCCGTAGCTGCGCACGCGCAGCTTTTCCTTATAGACGGGCTTTTCGAGCGACGCGCGAATTAGGCGGTAGTCGTCGGTATCATAATAAATGTTGCAGATGGTGTACTCGCCGTACGCGTCCTTTTTCATGTAGGGTGTCATCCGCTCCAATAAAAAACGCTGCTGGGAAAGGGTCAGGCAGTATTTCTTTTCATATCGTTCAAAACAGCATTGAATCGCCATGGTGTCGAACCTCCTTTGTGCGCTTGGAGTAGTACCCTGTAAGTGCAGTCGCAAAATCCCCAAAAATCTGTTAAACTGAAAGAACAGAGATGGAGGGAATCGCAATGAAGCATTACAGCAAAGAATTCAAGGAAGAAGCGCTGAAGCTGTCAGACGAGATCGGCGTGAAGAAGGCTGCACAGCAGCTCGGTGTTGCGTACTACACGCTGGCGGACTGGCGCAGCATACGCCGAAATACACCGCCCGCGAAGACACTGAGCGCAGAGGAGCAGACGATCCGCATCCGTGAGCTTGAGCGAGAAAATGCCGAGCTGCGAACTGCAAACGACATTCTCAAGGATGCACTCGGTTTTTTCGCAAAAGACCGCAAGAAGTAAAAGCGTGTGAGCGGCACCTGTTCGTAGTCGATCGCAAGGGTGTCTACACGGCAAAGGATATGTGCCGTGTTCTGCACCTGAGCGAGTCCGGTTATTACCGGTGGCTTCGAAACAGGGGCAGGCACAGCAGCCGTCAGCTTCTTGCGGGAAAGGTCAAAAAGATCCTCGAAGAGCATCTGGATAACCGCAACTACGGCGTGAATCGCGTCTGCCTTGCGCTTGAGCAGGATGGCGTTGACGTCAGCCGGAGGACAGTGTATCGCGTGATGAAAGAGAATGGCTGGCTCCATAAAAGACGCATTCCGCATGGAATCACGAAAGCCACGACAGAAGCGCAGGAGCAGGAAAACATTCTGAAACGGGACTTCAGCGCCCAGCGCCCTTTGGAGAAGTTTCTCACGGATATTACCGAGGTACAGTGTGCAGACGGCAAGCTGTATGTTTCGCCGATCATGGACTGCTTCAGCGGCGAGATCGTCGCGCTTGAAATGCGTGACAATATGAAGAAGGAGCTGTGCATTGATACGGTACGGCAGTTGGAGCGGCTCTATCCGAGTCTGAGCGGAGCGGTGTTCCACTCGGATCGCGGCAGTCAATACACCAGCTTAGCCTTTCGTTCCGAGCTGTCTCGCTGCGGTATGATACAAAGCCTCAGCGGCACCGGACATTGCTTCGACAACGCACGGATGGAAAGTTTTTTCGCCACGCTCAAAAAAGAGAAGATCTACCAGATTGCGGCATACAAGCTACCGAGAGAACAGGTCAAAACGATCATTTTCCGCTATGTTTTTATCTACTACAACCGCGTTAGGATCTATACGCGCAACCCGCTGGGACTGCCGCCTGCGAAGTACCGGGAGTGGGCGCAGGCGCAAACGGCAGCCTGATCCGTTCCGCTACGCTCCACTTCGGAAAACTGCGCTGTATTACCATGCTTTTCAGATTTTGGGTATTTCCCGACTGCACATTTCTTGACATTTCCAGCTCAAATATGAACGCGCAACCTAAAAGAAACCTAAAGGTAAAATCTTTATTTTCTTTAGGTAACCTTTAGGCAAAGCGGGTATGCTGTCGTCAGGCTCAAAGGAGCGGGTGCAGAGAGTGAAAAAAGCTCGCGCCCGCCCCGGAGGGCCATGCGAGATCATTGATTGAGGAGATATTATGATGAAAAAACTACTGCCTTTCCTGTGCGCGTCGGCGCTGGCGCTGTCGCTCACGGCCTGCGCCGGTACGATAAATAATAGTACGGCGGACACGGCAAGCAATGTGACCTTTACCTTTACAGACAGCGGCGTGACCGCTGCGGGCGAGACGGACACGGGCTACGAGATCGACGGCACGGCGCTCACGATCACGTCGAGTGGTACCTACACCGTCTCCGGCAGCTGCGCGGACGGCTCCATCAAGGTGAAAAAGAGCACGACCGGCGTGACGCTGGTGCTGGACGGCCTGACACTTACGAGTGAGAACACCGCCGCCATCACCTGCGGCAAGTCGAGCGAGGTGACCATCCTTGTTTCCAACGGTACGGAAAATTCCCTGAGCGATACCGAGCAGAACAATGACGACAACTACCCCGAAAACGAAAATGCCGAAAACGCCGTCATTAAGTGTAAGGATGGCTCGCTTGTCACCCTCTGCGGCGATGGAGAGTTGACCATCACGGCCAACGGCAAAAACGGCATCAAATCCGGCGCGACGACGGATGAGGACGGTGAAGCGTCGCTGACCATCCGCGATTTGACGCTGAATATCGATGCACCCGTCAACGATGCCATCAACGCCGAGCAGTTTTTGAACGTCGAGAGCGGCACGCTGACCATCGACGCCGCGGATGACGCCATTCACTGCGACTTGGTGCTGAACATCGGTGCGGACGGCACGGACGGCCCCACGATCGACATCACGAATTGCTGCGAGGGCCTTGAGGGCGCGGAGCTGAACGTTTGCTCCGGTGATATTACGATCAACGCCTCGGACGACTGCCTGAATGCGGCAAATTCCGACCTGACGGACTACGACTTCACGATGACGATCTCCGGCGGTGCGATCGACGCTTATACCTCCGGCGGAGACGGCTTTGACTCCAACGGCGACCTGACCATCACGGGCGGCACAGTGATCGTGTGGACGGACAACACGGCGGACAACGAGCCGCTGGACGCCGACGGCACCATCACCGTTTCGGGCGGCACGGTGCTCGCCGCGGGCGGCAGCAGCGGCATGGGCATGAACCTGGAGGCCGCGCAGCCCTGCGTCATTTACGGCTCAACGGGCTTTGGCGGCATGCCGGGCAGTACGCAGAGCAGCCTGATCGCCGCGAACGCGGATTTCACGATTGAAGACGCCGACGGCAATGCTGTGTACAGCGGCACAGCCAGATGCGGTGCGAACTTCATCCTCTTCTCATCTGCCGATGTGGTGGCGGACAGTGCGTATACCCTCAAGGCGGGCGACAGCTCCACCGAAGGGACCGCACAGAGCGGGACGGTTTCCACCGGCATGGGCATGGGCGGCGGCTTCCCCGGCGGCGGACAGAAGCCAGACGGTGAACCGCCCGAGAGCTTTGACGGTCAAATGCCAAACGGCGAGAAGTCAGAGCTTCCCGACGGGGAAGTGCCCGAAATGCCCAGCGGCAAGCGCCCCACACCGCCCAGTGGGCAGGGAAGCCCCGCTGACGGCAACGCCCCAGCGGGCGACAGTACCTCCGATACCACTCCAACTGCCTAATGGCAGAGATAAAGAAAAGCAGACGGCTCGCGCAGGCCGTCTGCTTTTTGCTGTCTGTTCGGTTTTACATCGTCTCAAAACCGACGATCACGCCGCCGCGCTCGGCATAGTAGCTGCAAAGACCACGGCAGGGACGGATCTCAATGTCTGCTTCAGGAAAGTGCCCGTGCAGCGAAGCGGCGAGCGCCCCAGCCGCCTCTGAATTTTCGGCGTGGTGGATGCGCACCTTGCCGCCGTGGTAGTCAGCTTCCAGAAGCTTCTGTACCATCGCCGCGCACGTCTTTTTTTCGCCGCGGCATTTTTCAACGGGCTGGATCGTGCCCTCAAGACTTGCGGTGGCGAGGATGTGAATGCCGAGAATGCCGATGGCGCCCGCGGCGATTTTGCTGACGCGGCCGTTTTGCGCCAGATTGTGCAGGGACTTAAGACTGAAGAAGAGGTGCGTGGTGGCAAGATATTCCTGCGCCTTTTCGCAGATCACATCGAAGGGGAGGCCCTTGGCGTGCAGCTCTGCGAGCTTCTCTGCGAGCAACTGCATCTCCGGTCCCGTGCTCAGCGTGTCAAAGATGTGAATTTTGACCTCGGGATGCGACTGGAGATACACGTCGCGCGCGGCCATGGCCGAGGCACAGGTGCCGGACAGGCTGCTTGTGATGGTAATGACGAAAATCTCATCCGCGCCCTCGAACGCCTTGAGCCAGCCGTCGAGGCTGGGGCAGGCCGTGCCGGATTTGCCGTTGTGGGCCGCGAGATAGTCGAGCAGCTCGTGTGTGTCGAGCGTTTCATCGTCCACGAAGTCGCGCTCGCCGGCGCGGATGGTCATGGGCACGCTCTGATAGGTTACGCCCTCCAGCATCGTGAGGTTGGCAGAGGAGTCGGCAATCAGTTTCATCATGGGGAAGCCTCCAAAAACATAATCGGTTATTCAAAAACCTGTTGTCAGGTGAAATCATCTTTGACTACAATACAACGATTTTCAATAACTGTCAATCGGTTTTTGAAAAACTTATTGACATTTTTTTCGCCAAAGTTTAAGATGATGAAAACGCAGTTTGAACGGAGGAGCAGCTATGGACGAAAATATGCGCAGCCGTCTGGCGGAGTCTGTCCGAAGCTTTCATATCCCGCGGCTCGGGGAGATCCCCGACGTGGGGCTGTATCTCGAACAGGTGACGCGTTATGTCAATCAATCCATCACGGGATGCGGGCTCAGTCCCATCACGGCCTCGATGGTCAGCAATTATGTTAAGCAGAAGATCATCCCCGGGCCAGAGAAAAAGGCCTACGGCGCGGAGAGCATTGCGTACCTCATCTTTGTCTCGTGCATCAAGAGCGTCGTCGCGATGGACGACATCCGCGCGTTGATCGGCATTCAGCACGAGACCTACGATCTGCCGACCGCTTATCACTACTTCTGCGAGGAATTTGAAAATCTCATCCGCTATGTCTTCGGCGCGAGCGACCATCTTGCAAGCGTCGGACAGGACGAGTCGGATGAAAAGGAACTGCTGCGCTCGGCACTTTTAAGCGTGACGCATAAGCTCTATCTCGACGCATATCTGCGGCTGCTGAGGCAAGACGCGGAGCGCGCACAAAAGGAAACAGAGGAAGCGCAATGACCGTTGAACAGTTTGTCATGGCCTACGGCGCGGAGCAGGACCGTCTGCGCGCCCTGCTGCCGGAGGGCTTTGCCTCGCTGCGGCCGGTGCTGCGCATCAACGCGGAGGTGCGCGACGGCAAAACGGGGGCTCTCGAGTTCAACACTGCCGCGGAAAAAGCCGACAATCGCGGCTGGGTCAACATCGGCCGCTGGGACGATGTTCCCTTTACGAAGGACGGCAAAAAGACGACCTTCACGCTGCCGGAGCTGACGATCTCGTTCACCGGCGTCGGCATCGAGGGCGGCTGCCCTGCGGAAAAGGACAACGTAGGCTGCTATTACTTGAAAGACGGTACGTTTACGCTCGTGCCCGCGGAGAAGATCACAGCAAACAAGGAATTCTGCGACTGTGAATTCGCCTGGCGCTTTGCAGGCGGCGCGCACGGTGTCAGCCTTGGCAAAATGCTGCCCGCCATCCCCGAAGAGGAGACGACGCACTATGAAAAGGCGGCTTTCACGGTCGAAAATGCCGCCGTCATCCCCTGCATGCAGGTGTTGGGGGCCTATCAGGTGACGTGCGAGCGCTGATTTTTGAAAAAGGGCTTGCATTTTTGCCCGCGCTTTGCTATACTGCGCAATCGGGAATGAGGTTCTCCCACGGCACTGCCGAAACCGCTTTTTTGAGCTGATGACTTCTGTGATTTTGAACGGTCACAGGGGGCATCAGCTTTTTTTGTGTCCGGAGGAGGAAATTTATGTTAACTTCACTCGCACTCGTCTTTTTGGTTGGCCTTGCGCTGGCCGCGCTGTGTCAGAAGCTGAAGCTGCCGCGCATCATCGGCATGCTGGCGACGGGCATCCTGCTGAGGCCGTGCGTGCTCAACGTGCTGGACGGCTCGATTTTGTCGATCTCAGCCGACCTGCGCAAGCTCGCGCTCGTTATTATCCTGCTCAAGGCGGGACTGTCGCTCGATTTGGGCGACCTCAAAAAGGTCGGCCGTCCGGCGATCCTGATGTCGTGCATGCCCGCAACGTGCGAGATCATCGGCTATGTGCTGCTCGCGCCGTGCTTCCTCGGCGTCACGCGCGCGGAGGCGGCTGTCATGGGCGCGGTGCTCGCGGCGGTGTCGCCCGCGGTCGTCGTGCCGCGCATGGTGCAGCTGATGGAAAGCGGCCGCGGAACGGACAAGAGCATCCCGCAGATGATCCTGGCCGGCGCATCGTGCGACGATATCTTCGTCATTGTGCTGTTTACAACGTTTCTGCACACGGCGCAGGGCGGCAGCGCCAACGCCGCGGACTTTTTGAGCATCCCTGCGTCGATCGTGCTCGGCGTTGCGCTGGGTGCGCTTGTCGGGTGGTTGCTCAGCCGCTTTTTCGAGACTGCCTATGCCCGAGCGCACTGCATCCGCAACAGCATGAAGGTCATCATCGTGCTGGGGGTCTCGCTGCTGCTCGTCGCGGCGGAGGGCTGGCTCGAGGGCATCGTGCCGGTGTCGGGCCTGCTCGCGGTCGTCAGCATGGCGTGCTTACTTAAGATGAAGTGCACGCCGTTCGTTGCCAAGCGGCTCTCTGAAAAATTCGGCAAGCTCTGGCTGGCGGCGGAGGTCATTTTGTTCGTCCTTGTCGGAGCGGCGGTCGATATCCGCTATATGGCGGGCGTGGGCCTTGCGGCGGTCGGCATGATCTTCTCGGCGCTCATTTTCCGCGCCGTGGGTGTGTGCCTTTGCCTTGTTAGAACGCCGCTCACGGCGAAAGAGAGGCTTTACTGCGTGTTTGCCTATCTTCCCAAGGCGACGGTGCAGGCGGCCATCGGCTCGGTGCCGCTTGCGGCGGGGCTGCCCTGCGGCAGCATCGTGCTGTCAGTCGCGGTGCTCGGCATCGTCATCACCGCGCCGCTCGGGGCGTTTTTGATGGACACGAGCGCGCCGAAGCTGCTGAGTAAAGCGGAGGAATAAAGAAAAGGACTTGGACGCTTTCGTCCAAGTCCTTTTCTGTTTTTATCAAGTGCTCACACGTCGAGCGCCATATTTGTGCGCTCCATTACCACCACAAGGATGGGAATGAGGATGAGCTGCAAGATGATGCCGGGGATGGCCGTCGTCACCGCGCCGGAGAGGAAGAGGGCGAGGCTGAACTCCGTGCCCTGAAGGCCCGCGAGCAGAAACTTCACAAGCCCCCACACAAGGCGGCCCGCGACCATCGCGGAGATGAGCGAGGCATAGATGCGCCAGCCTGTTTTCGGCAGCTTGCGGTACAGAAGACCGGCGATGGCGCCGTAGGTCGCCATTTCAAACGCCATGGGGATGGCGATCCAGATCGGAGGCATACCGAACATCGAGCGCAGCAGCGGGGAGATAAAGCCGACCGCGAGTCCCCACGGCCAGCCGCACATGAAGCCGCACAGCAGCGCGGGAATGTGCATGGGACAGAGCATAGAGCCGATCTCGGGGATCTGGCCGGTCAAAAACGGCAGGACCATCGCAAGGGCGAGGTAGAGTGCGGAATAGGTGAGCTTTCTCACCGGGGAAGCGGTACGGGCAGTTGCAGTGGCAGCGTTGTTCATGGTTTGTTCTCCATTCCTTCGAGCAGCAAACGGATGTGCGCCATGGCGTCGTCCAGAATGGCGGAGGACTTTTTGTCCACGCCCGCGACATACGTGCTGCATAGATTCATCGGGATGAGCACACGGTAGGCATTGCTTGACGCGACGGCGTTTGCCATGGCGGGGGAGATCTCGCCCATCAGCGCATCGGCGATCGCGATGCCGATGGGGCCGACGATGATCTGCGCGCTGCGGCAGGCCACGATGACGGGGTTTTCGCCCGTGGCCACGCGGTCAGCGCCCGCGCGGCGCATCACGTCGGAAGCGGCGCTGTTCGTACCGACCGCCATGATCTCGAGGTGCGGGAAGGACTTTTTGATGTTCTCGACCAAAGTTTTGCCGAGCTTTCCGCCCTGGCCGTCGATGACAAGGAACGTCACGGTGTTCTCATCCTCTCTTGCGTCTTGTTTTCTGCGCGAAAACCCTTGAAAAGACAAAGAAAAGGCATCAATATTCCCCTTGCAGGGAGATTGATACCTTGGTGATACCTCGTTTGCTTTCAGGAAACGCGCGGAAGAAAAGTCAGCTTGTGCCAACGCTGTCGGCTTGTGCCGACGCAGAAATTTTATCAAAAAAGCGCAGGGCTGTCAATCCCTTGCCCCTTGCGAAAGGGGCGAAAAAGCGCTATGATAAACGAAACTTTTTGGTAAAGGAACCCCGCCGCTATGACGAATTTTACCGATATTCGCGACTTTCTGCGCGCCCACTGCGCGCGCTATCCAGAGCTGGCGCTTCAGGACGTCTTCAAGGCGCTCTATCAGAGCGCCTTTGGCTGCGAGCATCTGATCGCCGACCCGTCTGCCGCCGCAGACTACATCCGCGCCGAAGCGGTGACCGTATCTCCGAGCTCGTCGAGCTGCTCGGCGGCGACTACTGCCGCGTGCACCTCGGCATTTTGCAGGACGGCTTGAGCGCGGAGACGTTTGCGCGGCTCTTCGCCCTCTCTGCGCGGCACGAGGAGTGCGGGCGCGAAAAGCTCGAAGCGATGCTTACCGCCTTGCAGACAATGGCCGACGCGGGCGAGCTGCCGTTTTCTGCGCAGGAGACGGCGGAAGCTGTTGAGAGGTGGCGCAAGGACGGCTTTCCGCCGCTGCACCACTCCGAGATATTTCGGCAGAATTACGCGCCCGCGTACCGCGTCCTGCGGCGCGACTTCGCCCGCGCGCTGCCGCTGTTTGCGCGCATCGACCGCCTGACGGCGGAAAGAAGCCGCGTGCTCGTCGCCATCGAGGGCGGCAGCGCCAGCGGCAAGACGACGCTCGGCGAGCTGCTGCAAAATGTTTACGGCTGCCCTGTCTTCCACATGGACGACTTTTTCCTCCGGCCCGAGCAGCGCACGGAGGCGCGCTTCACGCAGCCCGGCGGCAACGTCGACCGCGAGCGCTTTTTGGAAGAGGTGCTGATCCCTCTGCGCGAGGGAAGACCCGTCGACTACCGCCGCTTCGACTGCGCGACGTTTACCATCGCCCCGCCGCAGAGGATTGAGGCGGGAACGCTCAACATCGTCGAGGGCGCGTATTCCATGCACCCCGACCTCGCGCCGTACTACGATTTATCTGTTTTTCTGCCGATTTCGGCAGAAAAACAGCGCGAGCGCATCCTCAAACGGAATGCGCCCGCGCATGCAAAGCAGTTTTTCGACCGCTGGATCCCTTTCGAGCAGCGCTATTTCGACGCGCTCGATGTGCGGAACCGCTGCGATCTCATCCTTTCGGCGGACGGTTAAATGAGCGTGCCGCTCGGCGCGATGCCGAGCACATATTCGACCGCAATCGCCACAAGAACAACCAGCAGCGAAATGATGAAGCCGTGAAGCATCGGCTTTGCGCCAGACTTGCACAGCGCCGCGAAGTTCGTATTGAGGCCGATGGCGGCGAGCGCCGCGACCATCAGAAACTTGCTGATACTCTTGAGCGTCGTAGCGAGGCCCGCGGGAATGACGCCGACGCTGCACAGAATGGACATTGCAAGGAAACCGAGGATGAACCACGGGAACACCGACTTCATATTGACCTTGACGCCATGGTCGCCGCTTTGCGCGGCGGCCTTTTTCTTGAGGTGCACGCTGATGGCGGCGAAGACCAGCACCGTCGGGATGATGGCGAGTGTGCGCGTCAGCTTGACCATCGTGGCAAAGTCGCCTGCGGCCTCGCTGAAGGCGTAGCCCGTGGCGACGACGCTCGAGGTGTCGTTGACCGCCGTGCCGGCCCACAGGCCGAACGCCGCGTCGGAAAGGCTCATCGCGCGGCCGAGCAGCGGGAACACGACGACCATGATCGTGTCAAAGAGGAACGTTGCCGACATGCCGTAGGCGATGTCCATGTCCGTTGCCTCGATGACCGGCGCGATGGCGGCGATGGCGCTGCCGCCGCAGATGCCCGTGCCCGCGTTGATGAGGCTGCTCGTCTTCCAGTCAAGCCCCAGCGCCTTGCCGATCACATAGCCGAGGCCGAAGCACGTCGCCAGTGTGAAGAGCATGACGGTGAGCGAGAACTTACCGACCGTCAGCACGGTCGTGATGTTCAGGCTGGCACCGAGCAGGATGATGGCGAATTTCAGAATTTTCTTCGAGGTGAATTTGATGCCGGGCTTCGTCTTGTCATTCGGCGCGTAAAAGCGGTTCACGATCATGCCGATGAACATCGCGATGACCGACGCGCCGATCAGGTGCAGCCCCACGGATTCCTCCAGCTGCTCTAAAAACTTGGCCACCACGGCGATGACGAGCGCGATGGCGCAGCCGGGCAGCATTTTCTTTACGGATTCGATAAATTTCATGTGCTTTTTCTCTCCTCCAATGCGTGTTGCGGGTGTATTATATCACCGACTTATGATATAATAAAATTATAAATAAGAATATGTCGATTCCTGTTTGTTATCGACAAAGGAGAGAGAACATGGACCAGCGGCTTGAGACCTTTTTGACCGTGTGCGCCACGATGAACTACCGCAAGGCGGCGGAGCAGCTGCATTTGACGCAGCCCGCCGTGACGAAACAAATTCAGGCGCTTGAAGCGCTGTACGGCGTGCGCCTTTTTACCTACGACAGCCGAAAGCTCAGAAAAACGCCGCAGGGCGAAACGCTTGAGATCTACGCCATCAGCCAGCGCTATCAGGACGAGGAGCTGCGCCGTGCGCTCAAACGGCAGGAGAAGACGAGCCTTCGCATCGGCGCGACGAAGTCCATCGGCGACTATATCCTGCTGCCGCAGATCATCCGCTTTTTGAAAGAACCGGACAACGAGCTCTTTTTTACCGTCGACAATACGGCACACCTGCTCGCCCAGCTCGAGGGAGGTGAGCTTGACTTCGTCGTGCTCGAGGGCATTTTCGACAAGAGCCGGTACGAGAGCTTTCTGCTGCGCAACGAGCCCTACATCGGCATCTGCGCGAAAGATCACCCGTTTTCGGGCTGTGAGGTGCCGATGGATGAGCTCTTTTCCGAGCGGCTCATCCTGCGCGAGCCTGGCTCCGGTACGCGAAAGATTTTAGAGCGAGAGCTCATGCAGTGCGGCTACACGGTCGAGGCGTTTCGCGCGAATGTCTGCATCAGCAGCTTCAAGCTCATCCGGCATCTGGTGAGCGAGGGCTGCGGCGTGAGCTTCCTCTACGAGGCCGTCGTCAAGAATGATGCGCAGTTCGGGCATTTTTCCTGCCCGCCGCTCACGGGCGTGCACGAGCTGAACGTCGTGTGCCTCAAAAACACCAATGTGCCCGCGCTTGCGCGGCGGTTCCTTGATCTGTAAATTTGGACAATTCTGCCGATCTGCGCAAAAATGCGGGGAATTGAGCGATATGACTGCGGTTTATGGAATCAGTCAATGGAAAAATCCAACATTTTCCTGTAAAATAGAGCTTGGATAAGATAGGTGATGATCGCCACGCGATATTTTTGCTGCGCGGCGGCAAGCACGCGGTACGCCGCGAAAAGGGAGAGCAGGAACATGAGCGATATCAACGGCAGCAAGCCCACGAATTTCCCTCTCGACGAGAGTAAACTGGATTTCAAAATACCCCGCACGGACGCCCCGCGCGAAAACGTCCTCAAGCTCGGCAGCATGATCACGAACCGCACCGGCCTCAAGGCCACGGCGGACGACCCCGAGTACTGGGGCCTTGCCGGCGTGATGACCGACGAGATGGTCGACGTCGCGCTCAAAATGGGCGTGCGCAAGCCCAAGACGACCGAGCAGTTGATGAAGCTCACCAAAATGGAGCGCGAGCCGCTCGAAAAGCTCCTGACGGAGATGGCGTGGACAGGCATCATCGAGTACAACTGGGAGAACCTGGACGGCAAGAACCCCAAGCATGAAAAGCGCTGGGTGCTGCCGCTGTTCGTCCCCGGCAGCGCGGAATTTCTGAACATGCGCAAAAGCCAGATCGACGAGCATCCCGAGGTCGCGGCGTTCTTTGAGCGCATGACGATGCTCCCGCTCGAAAAGATCACGCCCATGGTGCCGCCGGGAGGCGCGGGCATCGGCATGCACGTCATCCCTGTGGAAAAGGCCATCGAGACGGAGAACGAGTCCGTTGACTTAGAGCACATCTCCTACTGGCTCAGCAAGTACGAGGGCAAGTACGCCAAGAGCATGTGCTCCTGCCGCGCTAGCCGCGCCAAGCTCGGCGAGGGCTGCGGCGATGACGCCGAAAGCTGGTGCATCGGTGTGGGCGACATGGCCGACTACATCGTCGAAACACAGCGCGGCGAATACATCACGAAGGACGAAGCGCTCGAAATTTTCAAAAAGGCCGAGGACAACGGCTTTGTCCACCAGATCACGAATATCGACGGTGAGCAGAAAATTTTCGGCATCTGCAACTGCAACGTCAATGTCTGCAACGCGCTGCGCACATCGCAGCTGTTCAACACGCCGAACCTGTCGCGCAGCGCGTATGTTGCGAGCGTCGAGAGCGAGAGCTGTGTCGCCTGCGGCCGCTGCGTCGAAAACTGCCCCGCGGGCGCGGTCAAGCTGGGACAGAAGCTCTGCACGAAGGACGGCTACATCGAATATCCCCGTCAGGAATTACCCGACGATGTCAAGTGGGGGCCGGAAAAGTGGAGCATCGACTACCGCGACAGGAACCGCATCAACTGCTACGATACCGGCACCTCGCCGTGCAAAACGGCCTGCCCAGCGCACATCGCGGTGCAGGGCTATCTGAAGCTTGCCGCGCAGGGCAAGTACCGCGAAGCCTTGCAGCTCATCAAGCGCGAAAATCCGTTCCCCGCGGTCTGCGGCCGCATCTGCAACCGCCGCTGCGAGGATGCCTGCACGCGCGGTACGGTCGATCAGGCCGTCGCCATCGACGAGGTCAAGCGCTTCATTGCCCAGCAGGACTTAAACGCGGAAACGCGCTTTGTGCCCGAAAAGGTCATTCCGAAGGTCGACGGCGAATTTTCCGAGAAGATCGCCGTCATCGGCGGCGGCCCCGCGGGCCTGTCGTGCGCATACTACCTCGCTGAAAAGGGCTACCGCCCGACGGTGTTTGAAAGGGAAGCGCGTCCCGGCGGCATGCTGATGAACGGCATTCCGAGCTTCCGCCTTGAAAAAGACGTGGTGGAGGCAGAGATCGACATCTTGCGTGAACTCGGTGTCGAGTTCCGCTGCGGCGTGGAGGTCGGGAAAGACGTGACCATCGCGCAGCTGCGCGAGCAGGGCTATCAGAGCTTCTACGTGGCCGCCGGCCTCCAGTCTGGCGGCAAGCTGAACATCCCCGGCGGCGACGCGGACGGCGTCATGGCGGGTATCGACTTTATGCGGCAGGTCAACCTGCATGAAAAGAAGACGCTTTCCGGTAAGGTCGTCGTCATCGGCGGCGGCAACATCGGCGCGGACGTTGCGCGCACGGCGGTGCGCTGCGGCGCGGAGAGCGTTGACCTCTACTGCTTAGAGGCTTACGACGATATGCCGATGGGCGAGGAAGACCGCAGCGAGTGCGAGCGCGACGGCATCACCGTCCACGCCGGCTGGGGCCAGACCGAGATCGTGGTGGAGGACGGCAAGTGCGCGGGCATCAGGTTCCGCAAGTGTACGCGCGTCAAGAACGGCGAGGGCCGCTTCGCACCTGAGTTTGACGACAGTGTGAGCGAGCAGGCCGAGTGCACGACAGTTCTCTACTGCATCGGCCAGAAGGTCGACTGGCGTGAGCTGCTCACCAGCACCGCTGTTGAGTTCAACCCCAACGGCACGGTCAAGGCAGACCCCGTCACGTATCAGACGGCGGAAAAGGATATCTTCGTCGGCGGCGACGCTTATACGGGTCAGAAATTTGCCATCGACGCCATCGCCGCGGGCAAGGAGGGCGCGATCTCGCTGCACCGTTTTGTCCAGCACGCGACGCTGACGGTCGGCCGCAACCGCCGCCAGTTCATTGAGCTCGACAAGGAGAACGCTCTGATCCCCGTCAATTACGACACAACGCCGCGCCAGCGCATCGGCTATAACGAGGCGCTGCGCAGGACGTTTAGCGACGAGCGCGTCGCGTTCACCGAAGAGCAGATCAAAAAGGAGACCGCGCGCTGCCTTAGCTGCGGCGCGAGCATCGTCGACCCGAACAAGTGCATCGGCTGCGGCGTCTGCACGACGAAGTGCGCGTTCGACGCCATCCACCTGCACCGCGAGAGACCGGAGTGCAGCAAGATGTACGCCTGTGAGGACAAGATGAAGGCCATCCTGCCGTACATGATCAAGCGTGAGTTCAAGATCAAGCGTGCGGCGAGAAAGAGCAAGTAATGCACGAGCTGGGCATTGTCTTCCACGTCATCAAGAGCGTGGAAAAGATCGGAGAGGAAAACGGCCTGACGAACGTCGCGTCCGTGACGCTCGAGCTCGGCGAGGTGTCCGGTGCGATCCCGCACGAACTCGAAAGCTGCTGGAACTGGGCAGTCAAGAGGACCGAGCTTTTACCGGAGGCCGCGCTCAAGATCGAGACCATCCCCGCCGTTACGTACTGCGAGGGCTGCGGGCGCGAATATCCCACGGTGCAGTTTGGCCGCACCTGCCCGCACTGCGGCAGCGAAAAAACGTGGCTCAAGCAGGGTAGCGAGATCAACTTAAAGGAGATTGAGGCGATATGACAGAACCCTATAAGATCATCGAGGTGAAGGAGAGCGTCTTCGCCGACAACGACCGCGAGGCCGCACGCCTTCGCACGCAGCTCAAGCAGGACAGAACGTTTCTGCTGAACCTGATGTCCTCGCCGGGCAGTGGCAAGACGACGACGCTGCTGCGCACGCTTGAAGCGCTCAAGGATGAGCTGCGCATCGGCGTGATGGAGGCAGACATCGACTCCGACGTGGACGCGAAGACTATCGCGGACGCGGGCGTCAAGTCCATCCAGCTCCACACGGGCGGCATGTGCCACCTCGATGCAAGCATGACGGAGCAGGGCCTCAAGGAGATCGGCACGAAGAACTTGGACCTCGTCGTGCTCGAAAACGTCGGCAACCTCGTCTGCCCCGCGGAGTTCGACACGGGCGCGGTCAAAAACGCGATGATCCTCTCCGTGCCGGAGGGACACGACAAGCCGCTCAAGTACCCGCTCATCTTCACCGTGTGTGACGCACTCATCATCAACAAGATCGACGTGCTGCCGTATTTTGACTTCGACATGGAAAAGGTCGTCGAATACGCGCACATGCGCAACCCGAAGCTCAAGATATTCCCCCTCTCCGCCAAAACCGGCGAGGGCGTGGACGCTTGGTGTAATTGGCTGCGCGAGCAGGTGCGCGCTTGGAACGGGTGAGAAAAGAGAAAGAGATGTACCGCAAGGTACATCTCTTTTTTTATGCGTCCAGCCGAAAGACCGACGGGTAAATTTGTCCGTCCCTGAATTCGAGTACGCCGTAGGTCGGGCGGCGGGGATCGCCAATCGAACCGGGATTCATCATCATCGGCCGCGACGCCGCGTCCACGAGCGGCACGTGCGTGTGGCCGAAGAGCAGAATGTCGGCGTTCATCTCGAGCGCGCGGTACTGCGCGCGGAGAAGTCCGGTCTTCACCCCTAACGTGTGCCCGTGCGCGATGAGCACGCGGTGATCGTCCAGAATCAGCACGCGCTCAAGCGCTTCAAAGCGCCCGAAATCGCAGTTGCCGGGGACCTGCTCGAGCGGCAGGCTGGGGAAAAGTTCACGCAGCTCCTCGACATCGCGCCAGCCGTCGCCAAGATGGATGATGCCGTGCGGCTTTACAAGCTCCACCGCGCGCACCATGTTGTCGACATTGCCGTGAGAGTCGGATAGTACCAAGTATTTCATAGCGCTTACAGAAACTTGTCGAGCTCGCGCTCGACCTCATCCATTTTTTTGATCTGCGGCTTGTCGATGCGATAGCCGCCCTTGACGACCATGTCGAGCTCACGCAGCGCGCTCAAATTCCGGAGCGGATCGTTTGCGCAGACGATCAGGTCGGCCTGCTTGTCCGCCTCAATGCTGCCGGTCAGATCACCGATGCCCGCGAGCCGGGCATTGAGTTTCGTCGCGCTGTAGAGCGCGAACGCGGGCGTCACGCCGCAGTATTTGACGAAATAGTGCAGCTCGCGCCACATGTCGTAATGCGTGATGTACGGGCAGCCGACGTCTGTACCGAGACCGACCGGCACGCCCGCGGCGAGGTTTGCCTTTGCGAGCGCGACGATGCCGTCGAAGACGATCTTGCCGTTTTCCTGCTGCTCATACGTCGCGTGCGAAATGCTGCGGTCGAAGAGCGCGTAGGGCAGGGCGGGGGAAATGGTCGAAATTTGGAACGCCTTGCGCTGCTTGAAGAGCGTGATCATTTCATCGCTTGGCTGCGCGCCGTGCTCGATGGAGTCGACGCCGTTTTGCAGCGCGACCATCACGCCCTCAGGGCTCTCAACGTGCGCCGCGACGATCATGCCGAGCGAATGTGCCTTGTCGCACGCGGCCTTGACAAGCTCGGGCTGCATGCGCAGCACGCCCGGCTCGCCCACGACTTCGGCGTCCAGCACGCCGCCGGTGATCATCAGCTTGATGAGGTCGGGCTTTTCGGCGGCAATCTTTTCGACGAGCGCCGCGGCCTCTTCGACGGAGTGCGCCTCGTAGGCGAGCGAACCCGCCATGTGCCCGCCGGGGACGGAGACCGCCATGTTCGACGCCAGCACGCGCGGGGCAAGAATTTTGCCCGCCGCGGCGAGGTCGCGAATTTTCGTGTCGTAATCGGCGACGCCGCCGACTGTGCGGATGGTCGTGACGCCGGAGAGCAGCTCGGTTTTGGCGTAGCCCTCGCACATGTTGACGCCGATCCTGTTCGTCAGCGCGCAGAAGGTGATGAGCTTGACGAGCTTTTTGGGGTCGCTCGCCTTCTTCTTGGGCCGGCCCGAGGCGGGCAGGTGCACGTGCATGTTGATGAGACCCGGCAGCACATATTTTCCGCCGAGGTCGACTGCCTCATAGCCTGCGGGGATATGCTGTGCGTCGACGATCTCATTGATTTTCTCGCCGTCGATGCAGACGGCCTTGCCCGTCTGCGGCTCCATGTGCTCAGAGCCGTCGAGAAGCACGCAGTTTGTCAATGCGTACTTTTTGTCGTTGTGGTACATCGGAGTGTGCGCCTTTCCTGTTATCGAATCTGGCCGCTGCCGGTGATGACGTATTTATAGGTGCTCAGCTCGTCGAGCCCCATCGGGCCGCGCGCGTGGAGCTTCTGCGTCGAAATGCCCATCTCGCAGCCGAGGCCGAACTCCCCGCCGTCGGTGAAGCGGGTGGAGACGTTGACGTACACCGCCGCGCTGTCGACCTCGTCGACAAAGCGGTCGGCCGCGGCTTGGTTCTCGGTCACGATGCAATCGCTGTGGTGCGTCGAGTGATGCTGGACATGTGCGATGGCCGCATCCAGATCATCTACGACCGCGACGGCGAGAATGTAATCGAGAAATTCCGTGTCGAAGTCGAGCTCCGTTGCCGCCGTGCCGGGAATGATCTCCGCCGCGGCTTCGTCGAGCCGCAGCTCGACGGGGACAAGGCCCGCTTCCCTACGCTTGTCGACAAGCGCGGCCTTGAGCTTGGGGAGAAATTCCTTTGCAATGTCGCGGTGGACAAGGCAGACCTCCTCCGCGTTGCAGACGGACGGGCGGCTCGTCTTGGCGTTTTCGATGATCTTTACCGCCATGTTGAGGTCAGCGTCCCTGTCGACGTACACATGGCAGATGCCCGTGCCGGTCTCGATGCAGGGAACGCTTGCATTTTCCACGCACGCGCGGATGAGCCCCTTGCCGCCGCGGGGGATCAGCAGGTCGACAAGGCCGTCCGCCGTCATCAATACCTGCGCGCTCGCATGCGTTGTATCCTCAACGATGTTGACAATGTCGGAATCGCCGCCGACGGACTCAACGCCCGCCTTGAGCGCCGTGACGATGGCGTGAGAGGAGCGATAGGCCTCCTTGCCGCTGCGCAGCATGCAGACGTTGCCGCTCTTGATGCACAGCGCCGCGGCGTCCGACGTGACGTTCGGGCGGCTCTCGTAGATGATGGCGACCAGACCGAGCGGCACCTGCCGCTTGGTGATGGTCATACCATTGGGGCGCTTGAACTGCGCGAGCGCGCGGCCCACGTGGTCGGGCAGCGCCGCGGCCTCGCGGATGCCCTCGGCCATCGCGTGGATGCGGCTCTCCGTCAGGGCGAGACGGTCGAGCATCATGTCGGAGATCGTGCCCTTCGCCGCCTCCATGTCCTTGGCATTTTCGCGCAGGATATCTTCGCTGTTGGCCTCAAGGCTCTCCGCCATCGCGAGCAGCAGCCGGTCCTTCTCCTCGGCGCTTGCGCTGCGGATGCTGCCCCAGGCAGCTTTTGTGCGTTCCAGAAGTTCGATCGTTGTCATGCTTCATCCCTCTTTGCCAAAAATCTTGTGCCCACGCGCTTGCCCGCGGCCACATCGTAGAGTACCTCGGGCGACTGGCCGTTGGCGATGACCATTTCGCAGCCTGCTGCCGTCGCCATCTGCGCGGCGCGGAGCTTGGTCGCCATGCCGCCGGTGCCGAGATTCGACCCGCTGCCCCCGCCGAGCGAAATGATGTGCTCGTCGATCTTTTCCACCGTGTCGATGAGCTTCGCGTCGGGGTTCTTGCGCGGGTCTCCGTCGAAGAGCCCGTCGATGTCCGAAAGCAGAATGAGGAGGTCCGCCTGGATCGTCACGGCCACGATGGCAGAGAGCGTATCGTTGTCGCCGATGCCGAACTCCTCGGTGGAGATGGTGTCGTTCTCGTTGATGACCGGCAGCGCGCCGAGCTCTAAAAGCCGCGCAAGCGTGTTGTGGAAGTTCTGCTTGCGCACGCCGCCCTCTTCGATATCCGGTGCGGTGATGAGCAGCTGTGCCACGGTGTGGTTATACTCGGTGAAGAGCTTGTCGTAAATGTACATCAACTCGCACTGGCCGACTGCGGCGGAGGCCTGCTTCGTCGGCACGTCTTTCGGCCGTTCACTCAGGTTGAGCTTGCCAAAGCCCATGGCGATGGCGCCAGAGGAGACGAGGATGATCTCGTGTCCCATATTTTTAAGGTCGCTTAAAACCTTGCACAGCTTTTCCATACGCTGGATGTTCAGCCGCCCCGTGGGGTGTGCCAGCGTGGATGTGCCGACCTTGACGACAATTCTCATATCGTGATCCCTCCGATCAAAGCGGGCGCGCGATGCGCGCGGACGCTGGAATTTGCTCATTATTATACCGCGCCGATTTGCATTTTGCACTCTTTTTTTGCAAATTTTGCGCCGTAATGACACAGTAAAGTGAAAAAGCACAGGCGCGCGAAAGCGCGCCTGTGCTTTTTTGTGAGATTCTGCTTAAAACGGCTTTTTCGCGACCTCTAAGATCACGTCGAGCATGCCTTGGATCTGCGGGGTAATGACCTTGTTGCGGTGATAAAGCACCTGCCGCCACTGGCTCATCTGACAGTCGGCCACAGGGATGATGGCAAGGTTGCCCTTGTGAATGCTCATCTTCGCCGTGTAGCGCGGCAGCACGGAGAGATACTCTGGATTCTCGCGGATGAGCTTGAGCGCGAGCGTGTCGCTCTCGAGCTCCAAAAACGGCTCGACACTTAGATCCTGACGGGCAAGCTCGCGGTCGAACTGGTCGCGGTAGGGGTTGCCGTGGTTCATCAGGATGAACGGGTGCGACACAAGGTCGGCAAGGTGCACATCATCGCGGGCAGAGAGCGGGTTTTCCGTGTTCGTCACGATGACGACGTCCTCCTGCGCTTCAAAGACTTTGACAAACTGCGTGTCGAAGATCTGCTCATCGAGCGTGTAGATGATGTCGAGCTCATTCTTGACGAGCATTTCGGTGATGGAGGCGATATTGCCCGCGTGCAGGCTGATCTGCACGTGCGGAAAACGCTCGTGGTAGAGCGGCACGATGTTAGAGAACGAGGCGGTGAGCAGCGAATTGAGCGTGCCGACGCGCACGGTGCCGCTCAGTTCGGAATCCGACGAGGCAAAGGCGCTGGCACGCGCGATGGCGCTCACCACGTCGCGCGCGTAGGAGACAAAGTCCTTGCCGTACTGCGTGATGGAGACCGTTTTGCCGATGCGGTCAAAGAGCTGCACGCCCAGCTCGCGCTCGAGCTGCTGGATCTGCACCGTGACGGCGGACTGGGAATAATCCAGAGCTTCCGCCGCACGGGAGAAGCTCTTGAGCTCCGTGACTTTTAAGAATGTGACCAGGTTGCGGACTTCCATGGCTGTCCTCCGATTCAAATTTGTAATACATTTTCAAAAATATATTAGTGGAAATATCTTAATTTGTCAATAGACGCATTATAAAAAATAATGAGTCGGGCGAAAAAGTCGGCCGTGGACACACGGCCGGCTTTTTATGAAGGGGATCAGTCCTTGTACTCGTGGTGCAGCAGCTCGTGCGCGCGCTCATTGAGACCCGCGGCATACATCGCGTCGAGGACGGGGTTGCGCTCGCTGCGCTTGAACATCGCGCTGCGGTCGATCTCGTACAGGCCGTGGGCGCGCTTGAGCTTGGTGCTCATCAGCGCGTAGGGCTGGCCCGCGCCGCCGACGCAGCCGGTGCGGCAGGACATGACCTCGACCAGGTCGACCTCGACCTCGCCGTTTTCGATTTGATCGAGCAGCTTTGCCGCGTTGGCAAGGCCGTGGGCCAGGGCGACGCGCACGTCGCGCCCGTTAACGGGGATGGTCACAAAGCGGACGGCCTCCGTGCCGCGAAGACCGCTGTGCTCGAGCATGCGCAGGACGTTTTTGCTCTTGTCGGGCAGGCAGCAGCGGAGCACCGCCTCCGCCACGCCGCCGGAGGTGCCGAAGATCTCGGCCGCGCCGCTGCCCATGCCGAACGGCAGGTCGGGCGACTCCTTTTCGAGCATCTGGAAGCGGATGCCGGATTCCTTGATCATCTTGATGACCTCCTGCGTGGTCAGCACGAGGTCGACGTTCGGTACGCCGTCGCGGCGGAATTCCTCGCGTCCGGCCTCCATTTTCTTGGCTGTGCAGGGCATGATGGCGATATGGAAGGTCGTGCGGCCGTCGGCGGCGTCCTTTTCGCGGTACTTGTCCTTTAAGACCGTTGCGAACATTTGCATAGGCGAGAGTGCGGAGGACAGGTTCTTGATGAACTGCGGGCGCTCCTGCTCCACATAGCGCACCCAGGATGGGCAGCAGGATGTCATCAGCGGGAGATTTTCGCCCGTTTCCAGGCGGCGGAGGAATTCCTTCGATTCCTCGCGCACCGTGAGGTCCGCGCCGAAGATCGTATCGTAAATTTCGTCCGCACCCATGATCTTGAGTGCCGTGACGAGCTTGTCGAGCACATTTTCGCCCGCGGGCAGACCATAGGCCTCACCGATGGCGACGCGCACGGCGGGCGCGATCTGGATGACGACACGCTTTTGCGGGTCGTGCAGGGCACGCCACGCCGCACCGATGTCGTTTTTGACGGTGATGGCGCCGGTCGTGCACACGGCGGCGCACTGGCCGCAGCTGACGCAGTGCGTGGTCGAGATGGGCTGGTCGTCGCCTGCCTCAATGTGCAGCCCTGGGCCGCGGCCTGCAAAGTGCAGGATGCTCATGCCCTGAACCTCTTTGCACACGCGCACGCAGTCGCCGCAGAGGATGCATTTGTTGAGGTCGAATGTGACCGCAGGGCTTGAAAAGTCCATCGGTACATGCTCGCGCGTATCCTTGAAGTGAACGTGATGGATGCCGAAGCGCACGGCCATCTCCTGCAGACGGCAGGAGCGGTTTTTTTCGCAGGCGGTGCAGTCGCGGCAGTGCGAGGCAAGCATCAGCTCCAGCGTCATGCGGCGGTATTTGAGAAGGCGCGACGTGTTGGTGCGGATGCGCATGCCGTTTTTCGGCTTGGTCGTGCAGGCGGCGTCGATCTTGCCGGTGTCCAGATCCTCGACCATACACATGCGGCACGCGCCGTAAACGGAAAGGTCGGAGTGGAAGCAGAAGTTCGGCATTTCCACGCCCGCCTTGCGGCAGACATCCATGATCGTGGGCTCGTCGTCGAACTCCACGCGGATGTTGTCGACATACATGATACCCTTAGCCATCGATCTCCACCTCCTGGATCGCATCAAAGGGGCAGGCCTCGATGCAGGTATAGCATTTGACGCATTTTTCCGGATCGATCACGAACGGCGACTTGATGACGCCCGTGATAGCCTCGGCGTGGCAGGAACGCGAGCACTTGCTGCATCCGCGGCAGATGCTCGGGTCGATCTCGAGGCGGATGCGGTTATAGGGAAGTCCACCCGGCTCGATCGGCTCGCGGTCAAGCTCGCAGAGCGCGCAGTCCCCGCGCAGGTGATCCTTGAATTCCTCGGGAAAGTATTTGATGGCCGTCTCCAGCGTGTGGTAGGAATTGCGGCCCAGATTGCAGAACGCCGTGATCGAGATCATCTCGCCAAGGTCGGTGAGCATATGAAAGTCCGACTCGCTGAGGCGGTAGTCCCGCATGGCCCAGAGCAGCTCGTTCATGCGCTTTGTGCCCTCGCGGCAGGGAACGCACTTGCCGCAGAACTCTGTCTGCGTGTACTGCATAAAGCGACACGCGACATCGACCATGCAGCGGTCCTCGTCGAGCACCGTGATGACGCTGTCGCCGCGGCGCACGCCGTAGGGCTTGAGCTTTTGAAAGTGCAGGGGCAGATCGAGATGCTCCTCGACGAGAAGGCCGCCGCTCGGGCCGCCGATCTGCACCGCCTTAAACTTTTTCCCATTCGGAATGCCGCCGCCGATCCCGTAGATCGCCTCTCGGATGGTGGTCGCCTCGTCGGGAATGTCTACATAGCCGGGGTTGGCGATGTCACCCTTGAGTAAAAAAATTCTTGCCATTTCTCTCTCCGTGTTTCGTTTTTAAATTTCAAAAATCTAATAGAATATATAGCACGAAAAACTCTAACACTGCGCCTTAAAATTGTAAAGGGATGCACTGATAAATTATTTGAATAGGAGAGCGGGCTATAAGCAAAAGACGGAGGAGACCGCCTATAATAAGGCGGTCTCCTCCGTTTCTTCTTCATCCAAAAGCTGCATGATCGACACTTCGAACGCCGTGCGTTCCTCACTGCCGCTTTCGAGCAGCTTGGTGTAGGTCCGGCTCTGCACGCGGCCCTCAAGCGCCAATCGCTCGCCGACGTCCATGCCCGCGATCTGCACGGCGGTCTGTCCCCAGGCGATGCAGGGTAAGTAGTCCGCGCGCCCGTAGTGGCGGTTGACTGCCAGAATGACATCGCAAATGCTGCGGCCGAGCGGCGTGCGCCGCAGCACGGGCTTTTTGCACAGCGCGCCCGAAAGCAGGATGCGGTTAAAGTACGAGCCGTCGCCCGGCTCGATGCTCTGGGCGAACACGGTGATGACGAGCCGGTTGCCCTGCCCGCTCTTGTTGTTAAACGAGCGCAGCTGCCCGACGATGCGAAGGCTCTGTCCCTCATCCACAGGGCAGACGCGCAGCAGTGCCTCGCTCGCCACGATGACGGGCATGTCGTTCTGGCCTGACAGGCGCTCGACCCGCAGGGAAAATTTGTCGAACCGGCGGGTATGGTTCTCGTGCGAAAAGACGGGCTCGCCTGCGGCGACGCCCCACAGCTCCACATAGTTCTGGTTGCGCTCCATATCGTACACCTCAGCACAGTTTTGTTGGTGTATCCTATGAAAAAGAACGTGGAGATATGCCGTGCCGAGCACGAGGACAAAAAGGAAGAGCCGTCTTTCGACGGCTCTTTCTTTTTGTCATTCGCGTGAGCGATAAATTACATCTTGGAGATGATCTCGACCAGCTCTTCGCCGATGCGGCCCTGAGCCTCGACGGTCGCGGAGCCGATGTGCGGCGTGCAGGAGACCATCGGGTGGGAGTAGAGCGCGACGTTGGTCGCGGGCTCGTCGGCATAGACGTCCAGACCGGCGGCGCGGACCTTGCCGCTGTTGAGCGCGTCAAGAAGCGCAGCCTCGTCGACGTTGGTGCCGCGGGAGGTGTTGATGATGACGACGCCGTCCTTCATCTTGGCGATGCGCTCAGCGTTGATGAGAGCGCCGCCGTCGACAGCGGGAGCGTGGACGGAGATGAAGTCGGACTTGGCGAGCAGCTCGTCCATCTCAACATAGGGGATGCCGAGCTCTTCCTCGATGCCGGGGATGTGGAAGATATCGAACGCGATGACGTTCATGCCGATGGCCTTGGCCATCTTGCCGAGCTTCTGGCCGATGCGGCCGAAGCCGACGATACCGAGCGTCTTGCCGGTCAGCTCAATGCCCTTGCCGTAGGCCTTCTTCTCCCACTTGCCCTCGCGCATGGAGTGGCCGGCGATGGAGATGTAACGGGCGCAGGAGAACATGTGAGCCATAGCGAGCTCAGCAACGGACTCGGAGGGGGACTTCGGGGTGTTCTTCACCTCGATGCCGTTGTCCTTGGCGTACTGCACGTCGATGTTGTCGAGGCCGACACCGGCGCGGATGACGCACTTGAAGCGGCTGCCCTTGGCCTCGTCGATCTGCTTGGCGCGCAGCTTGGTCTTGGAGCGAATGATGGCGACATCAAAGTCGCGCAGGGCCTTACCAAGCTCGTCGGGCTCGTAGAACTGCTCAACGAGCTCGTGACCCATCGCGCGAACCTTCTCGATCGCGCCCTTATCCATACCGTCGGTAACAAGAATACGCATTTTAACTTTCTCCTTGTAAATATTTTAATCGTTGACCCAGCCGCTCTTTAAGCGGCGGCACCGGTGAACGCTTCACCGGTGAGGGAGTATCTAAAAGGGGGATAGTATCCCCCTTTTCAGAAATTTTCCTTTACTTGGTGTGCTCGGCCTCAAACTTCTTCAGGAATTCGACGAGAGCCTGAGCGCCCTCGATGGGCATGGCGTTGTAAACGCTGGCGCGCAGACCGCCGACGCTCTTGTGGCCCTTGAGGTTATCGTAACCGGCAGCCTTGGTAGCGGCGACGACTTCGGCGTCGAGCTCGGCGGAATCGGTGACGAAGGGGATGTTCATGAGGGAACGGAACTCGGGCTCAACCGTGCCATGGAACATCTTGGAGGAATCCAGGAAGTCATAGATGACCTTGGCCTTCTCGATGTTGCGCTGATGCATGACCTCGAGACCGCCGATGCTCTTGAGGTACTTGAACACCTTGCCGCAGCAGTAAATCGCCCAGCAGTTCGGGGTGTTGTACATGGAGTCGTTCTTGGCGTGGGTGTCATAGCGCATGTAGATGGGCATCTTGGGATCGAGATCCTCGCGGATGAGGTCCTCGCGGATGATGGCGATGACCATACCGGCAGGGCCGACGTTCTTCTGCACGCCCGCATAGATCATGCCGTAATCGCTGACATTGCAGGGCTGGGAGAGGAACATGGAGCTCTGGTCGGAGACAAGGACGTGACCCTTGGTGTTGGGGAGCTGCTGCCAGGTCACACCGTGGATGGTCTCATTCTCGCAGATGTAGACATAGTCGGCATCCTCGGGAATGTCAAGATCGGAGCAGTCGGGGATGTAGCTGTAGTTCTTGTCCTTGGAGGAAGCGGCGACGATGACCTCGCCGTACTTCTTAGCCTCGGCAATGGCCTTCTTGGACCATGCGCCGGTCTCGACGTAGACGGCCTTGCCGTTCTTCATCAGATTCCAAGGCACAGCCGCGAACTGCAGCGTAGCGCCGCCCTGAATGAACAGGACCTTGTAGTTGTCGGGAATGCCCATCAGGTCGCGCAGGTCAGCCTCGGCCTCGTCGATGATCTGCTGGAAAACCTTGGAGCGGTGGCTCATTTCCATGACGCACATGCCGCTGCCGCGGTAGTTCATCATCTCGTCACGGATTTCCTCCAGCACGGGCTCCGGCATCATAGCGGGACCGGCAGAGAAGTTGTAGGTGCGATTGTACTTCATTGTTGGTGTCCTCCTGATTGTCTTTTTTGAGCAATAGCAACAGAAATTGCATGATATGACAGCTACAGTATAGTCTATTGTGCGGGGATAATCAATAGAAAAAAGCAAACTTATCATTTATTTAAAAACAACTGTGCCGCGCTTTGAAAAACAAAAAGAAAATGCAGAAATTATTGACAAACGATAATTCTTCTGCTACGCTGACGATAGAAATTATCGCAAAACAATAATTCTGGAGGTGCGATATGAAACGTGACCGGATCAAGACCTTACTTTTGGCGGAGGCGCTCATCTGCGCGCTGCTTGCGCTCGCCCTGTGGCTTTTCGAGGGCGACGCCTTTTCTGTCGCCGGATTCCCCGGCAGCGCAGTGGGGCAGGGTTTGAGTGCGCTGGCCGCCTCGGGCCGCTTCGGCTTCGCGCTGGCGTTCACGCTGTACGCCGCGGTGATCCTGCTGCCGCTCTATGCGCTCGTGCACATCGGGGCGCGGCGGGAGTTGAAGCCGGAGGACGCGCTGCTCGTGCTCATCGCGTTTGCCGCGGCCTGCGCGCTCTTTCCACACGGCTGGACCGCCTATTGGAGCACATCGGCGGAGGCACTGTTCCCGCGCCTTGCCTGGCAGTGGCTCATTTTCGCGCTGCTCGCGGGCTGGGTCGTGCTGCGGCTGCTGCGCCGGGTTTCCGGCGGCGATACGCAGGAGCTCTTGAAGCTCTTCCGCGCGCTGCTTATCCTCGCGGCGGCATACTTCGTCTTTGAGGTCTGCTTTGCCGAATTCGCGGGCCTGTTTTCTGCCGTCGACGCACTCAAGGCGGGCAACACCGCCTTTACGGTCGATACGGTCCTGCCTGCGGCAACGGACATAACGGGATCGAAGAGCCTTGTGTTCAGCTATGTTGTCCTCGCCCTGCGCTTTGCCGCAGAAAGCCTTCCTACGCTGCTCGCCGCGGCGACGGCGTACTTCGCCATCGGCCTTCTCGACACGATGGAAGACGGCGCATTTACGCAGGAGAGCGCCGCCTACGCGCCAAAGCTCGCCGAATGGTGTGTCAAGGTGCTCAAGATCAGCGTGCTGTTTGCGCTCGCGGTCAACGTTTTACAGGCGTTCTGTGCGCCGATGCTCCTGAGCACCAGCATTTCGATCCGTCTGCCGATCTTCGAGCTGTGCTTCGTGCTCGCAGCGCTTCTCGGTGCGCGGCTCATCGCCTCGAACGTCGCCCTTGCGGCGGACAACGACCTCTTTATCTGAGGGTGCTGCCATGGCGATCACGATACATCTCGACGAGGTGCTGAAAGCGCGCGGCATGACAAGCAAGGAACTTTGCGCCATTGTCGGCATCACAGAGGCGAATCTTTCCATTCTGCGCAGCGGCAAGGCCAAGGGCGTGCGCTTTGCGACGCTCAACCGCATCTGCTGCGCGCTCGAGTGCAATGTGGGCGACATTCTGCAATGCGACGGAGAATTGGAGGCAGAGCATGAAGAGTAAAACGAAAACGATACTGATTTTTGCTGCGATCCTCGCGGCGGTCTTTCTCATTGCCTTTCTCGACGGCGGCGCGGTGCAGTCCGCCGCGGACAAGGAGGAAGAGGGCACGCTCATCGGGGCTTTCGTCTCGGAAGAGGATCTCGACATCGGCGGCGATCTTGCGGTCTCGGCCGCGGGCAAATTCGTCTGGAAGGCCGGGCGGCTCTATATGGATACGGACGAAGACTGGTGGGCGCTCAAAGACCGCGGCAGCGGCATTTACTGCACGATGGAGCCTGACTCGCGCTACGGCGAAGAGGACGCCAAGTCGCCATGCATCACGATCTTCGGCGAACTCGGTGCGCCGCTGGGGAAGGCCGGTATCGACGATGACAACGGCGTCCGTACGACGGACATCAACCTCTCGGGCGAGGTCTACGCCTGCGGCGACAGACAAGTGATTTTCAAACTTTATCCCATCTATCAGACGTCGGATGGACGCATTTATTTGACGCGCGGCAACAGCATGGGCATGTCCGGCGCGGACGGCGCCAGCATGACCCACACGCTCACGAGCGATAAGACCGAGACGATCGGCGGCAAGTCCGAGCGCGTGAAGGTCAGAGTCGCCATCACCGTTGCTGCCCGTCCGACGCCGACAAAGTTCACCGTCGCGCACATGGACGAAAACGACGATCTCTTGAAGCTCGAGGAGTTCGCGCCCGATGCGCTGCCCGAGTCCATCACCGCCGCGGACGGCGCGGCGTACCTGATCGGTACGAGCTATGGACAAGACGGGAACGGCGAGACGGCGGAATACGACATTTGCAGCCGCAGCAATGACAGTGCTCCGTATGCTTACTCAAAGCTGGATACCTTCCGCTATCAGGACGGGAAGCTCTGCTCAATCAGCATCAAGGTCAACTGGGGGGAGGGAACAGCATGAAACGACTGATCGCTTTTGCACTGGCACTCGCGGTGGTGTTCGGTGTGAGCTTTGCGCTCTACAAGCCTGAGCGTATCGAAGCCGCGGCGCGGGAGACCATGGACGACGAATGGGTCGGATACTTCTTCGCCCTCGAACCCTTCGACGGCAGGCGCTACGCGACGGAGAACGGCGATGATTACGACTTCGGCGTGCCCGGCGTGCCGGTGTTTGTGACCATCACAGCGTTTGAACCCGACGATCCGGATTACGAAGAGGGCTCTGAATTCAACAATTCCGTCGGTGCGGCGGTGTCCGACGAGGTGGTGGGCAGCGGAATGCACATCAACGTCGACGACAACGGCAGCAGCTACGAGACGGGCGGAGAGATCGCGCTCGACGCGCTGGGACAGGCGGAACTGTACGAATGTTATGTCTACCGCACGCCCGCGGGGGACTACTACGCTGAGTGCACGCAGACCAACGGCACGAACGTATGTTACAGGACACCCAGCGCAAACCTGAACCAGACGCGGACGATCTCGACCGAGCGGTCGAGCGACTGGAGCGTGAACGGCAAAGCGCAGAGCCGCTCGATCAAGGTGAGCGTTTCATTCGCGGCGCACACGGCGGCAGAATCGGTCGACTTCGTCTGGATGGACAGCGATAAGAACGTCCTGTCGCGCGCGGAATACGCCGCTGACGCTCTTCCCGAGACGCTGGCCGCACCCGAGCATGCGGCGCTTCTCGTCACGGCGATGCAGAGTGCGGACGGCACAAGCGCCCGCACGCTCTGCACGCAGGACGATCTGTTCGCCAGAGCCTATGTGCCCTCGACGCTTTCCGGACTTCTGCGCGTCGTCGACGTCTCGCTCGACTGGGGAGAGGACGAGACTTAACCAATTCTTAATAAAGGATTCGCTAAGAAAATGATTGCAATACGCGGGCAAAGCGGGTAAGATGGGGTTAACTCAAAGAAAAGAGGAACTTGCCATGCGTCCCGACGGAACCCGAGTGAAAGAGGCGTCCACCATCGTTTCGGCACTGCCCTATGTCATGCCGCGGCGCTACGACGCGCAGAATTTCATCACCGAATACGCTGATATGGAGGTCCTGCGCCGCTACATTCAGGAAAAGCGCCGCGAAGGCGTCCGCATCCCGTATATGACGCTCATTCTGGCGGCATACTTCAAGGCGTATCAGGAAAATCCGAAGATCAACCGCTTCATCATGAACAGCAAGATCTACCAGCGCAATCACTTCTGCGTCAGCTTCGTCATCCTGAAAACGCGCGCCGACGGCCGCGCGGATGAGACGTCGATCAAGGTGTTCTTTGAGGACGGGGACGATATCTTCTCCATCAACCGCAAGATCGAGGAGGCGGTCGCGCAGAATCAGGTGGCCGCGCACAACAACAATACGGATAAATTCGCGAATTTTCTGTTCGCCATCCCCATCCTGCCGGGGCTTTTGTTCGGCCTTGTCAAGCTGATGGACCGCTGCGGCGTTTTACCGCGGAAAATCATTGATCTGAGCCCATTCCACACGAGTCTTTTTATCACGAACCTTGCCTCCATCAACACGAATTCCATCTTCCACCACTGCTACGAGTTCGGCACGACGGGTGTGTTCGTCAGCATGGGCAAGCCTATTGCCAATTATATGAGCGGGGAGTATAATAAAAAAATGATCCCGCTCTCTGTCGTGATGGATGAGCGCATCTGCACGGGACACGAGTACGCGCTGTTCTGGGCGAGCGTGCGCCGCTATCTCAAGCACCCCGAGCTGCTGGAGGGGAAGCCGACGGAGGAAAACGCCTATCCCGCGGAGGAATGCGTTTGATCAGCAGCCACAAGCCGCAAAGCGCGGGATCTGCGCTTTGCGGCATTTTCTATTTTTATGTAGAAGAAAGGATAGGGAAGCTTCCTTGATCGAACCAAAGTCTCAGGTAAAGAAATGCAGCGCCCACGCAGAAATTTTGCAGCAAAACGAGGAGCGCACCGTCTACCGTCTCAGGGAGACGGACGGCGAGGTGCGCATCACGGCCTATCCCGTTTTCCCCGGCATCGAGCTTGCCTATCACGATGTGCACGCGCCGTCGTACCGTCTGGCAGAGCCGAATGCGGCGGGACTCATCGAGATCCAGCACTGCCGCGAGGGACGCGCGGAATACTGCTGCGGCGGCGAGCATTACTTTTTGGCCCCCGGAGACCTCTCTGTCGTGCGCCGCGCCGCTATCGAGGGGGAGGTGGAGTTCCCCACGGGGCACTACCACGGCATCACCGTCACGCTCGACCCCGCCCTCGCACCTGACTGTTTGTCCTGCATTTTGCAGGATGTCGACGTCCGCCCCAGCGTGCTGGCGGAGAAGTTCTTCGCCGACTCGGAGTGCTTTGTCTCAAGATCGTCGGCGCGCGTGGAGCACATCTTCTCTGAGCTCTACGCCGTGCCCGCCGGCATCCGCCGCGGCTACTTTAAGGTTAAGGTGCTTGAACTTCTGCTCTTTTTGAGTGCGCTCGACGTGGCGCACGAAAAGCACGGCTATACCGCCGCGCAAGTGCGCCTTGCGCGCGCGGCGCGCGACGCGCTGCTTGCAAGCACGGAGGACGACGTCACGATCTCGGCGCTTGCACAGGAACTCGGTGCGTCGCCCTCGCAGCTCGCCGCGAGCTTTCGCGGCGTGTACGGCATGACGCCCGCAGCGTTTTTGCGCGCGCAGAAGATGCACAGTGCCGCGCAGCTCCTGCGCACGAGCGACCGCACGGTGCTCGATATCGCGGGGCAGTTCGGCTATGACAACGCCAGCAAGTTTGCCAAGGCCTTCCGCAGTGTGATCGGTGTGTCGCCGAGCGCGTACCGCGCGGGCGCGGACAGCGACAGCTGCGCGCCGACGGCGGAAAAGGCAGAATAAAATATTTTGGAGCCTCATCCGATCAATTTGGAGCGGATGGGGCTCTTCTTTTCGGGTATCCTAAGACATGTCAAGAGCGAGGACGCCGCTCCTAAAAGTTAGAGGAATCTAACTTCTGGGGGAGCCACCACCGAAACCAAAGGGGAGGGAAACGGGCATGTCTGAAGAGATCCTGGTGCGGCAGGGTGCGCCGACGTTGGCAGGTATCAAAACGGGCAGCCTCTTCCCTTGTCCTTGCGAAGATAAGGAAGCGCTCTTTGCGGACATCCGCCGCCTGAACCGTCTGCTTGTGCCAAAGGGCCTGTGTCTGCTGCCGATCCGTTTTCTGAAAGGACAGGTCCTTTTGTACCTGTACCGCCCCTCTGAGCTGCGGAGAGATTTGGAGAACGAACAGGCGGCCGAGATCCTGCACCACGCGGGCTACAATAGCGGCCACTGCGGACGCTGCATCGCAAACCTCATCCGCCGATTCCGCGAGGGCGGCGAATTCCCCCATGAGGTCGGGCTTTTCCTCTCGTATCCGCCGGAGGACGTCAAGGGCTTCATCGACCACCGCGCCTGCAACTTCAAATGCGCGGGGCTGTGGAAGGTCTACGGCGACGAGAAGAAGGCGCGCGAGCTGTTCGCCCGCTTCAAAAAATGCACGGAGATCTACTGCGCACTCTGGGAGGCCGGCTCGGGCATCGAGCAGCTTGCCGTGGCAGTGTGATAGATACTGATTTATGAAAGGAACATACTGATATGAAAAAGACTGCTGTTGTTTATTGGAGCGGCACGGGCAACACCGAGGCCATGGCCAAGGCCGTCGCTGAGGGCATGGAGAGCGCGGGCGCGCAGGTCACGATGTTGACCCCTGACCAGGTCAAGGCCAGCGAGCTGAGCGCTTATGACGCGATCGCCTTCGGCTGCCCCGCCATGGGCAGCGAAGTGCTCGAGGAGATGGAGTTCCAGCCCATGTTTGACGAGGTCAAGCGCAGCCTTGGCGGCAAGAGCGCCGCGCTGTTCGGCTCCTACGGCTGGGGCGATGGCGAGTGGATGCGCGGCTGGGAAAAGGACTGCGATGATTCCGGCATCCGCCTTGTGTGCGAGAGCGTGACCTGCTGCGAAGCGCCTGATGACGCCGCGCTGGACGCCTGCCGCGCGCTGGGCAAGGAGCTGGCGAAGTGAGGATTCCTCTGTGGACGAAAAGCGCGCGATGAGGAAGCTCAGGCGGAAAGCACCTGTGCTCGTTGCGCTTGCGGTCATCCTGCTGAGTCTTGCCATCGGCGGATGCCTGCCTTTTTGAAAACACGATGCGATGGAAGGCCGCGTACGGGGAGTGCGCGGCCTTCCGATTTTTATTTGCGCTGCCGAAACGGCAGATTTTTACTGATAAGTATTAGCATAACTTATAGATATGTAGATTATTATCAAAAAACTGATAAATAGGGCGAAGCCTTTCTCTCTTTTGCCGCATGGACGAAAAGAACCCTCTGTGATACCATATTGCTTGTCAAGTTGAGCTCTTTGTAACTGACGGAAACGTGGGTCACCACAGGGGAGCAGAGAGCGTTTCTTGCTGAAATTCAGCAGCCGACCGTCTGGGCACTTCAACTGCACATCGAGGCAGTGGAGCGCCCATTTTTGCTTTTAAGGAGGCAGAACTATGCGAAAGGTAGCCGTTATTATGGGCAGCACGAGCGACCTGCCCGTCGCCGAGAAGGCGATCCAGACGCTCAAGGAATATGGGATCGAGACCGAGGTCCGCGTGTTATCCGCCCACCGGTGCCCGAACGAGGCAAGAGAATTTGCAGCGTCGGCACGGGAGAGCGGATTTTCTTGTATCATCGCGCTCGCGGGCATGGCCGCGCACTTGGCCGGCGCGATGGCCGCGAATACGACGCTTCCCGTCATCGGCGTGCCGTGCAGCGGCGCGAAGCTCGACGGCATGGACGCGCTGCTCTCGACCGTCCAGATGCCGAGCGGCATCCCCGTTGCCACCGTCGCTATCGACGGGGCGAAAAACGCCGCCATCCTTGCCGTCCAGATCATGGCTGTGAGCGACGAGGGCCTTGCCCACAAGCTCCAGGCCGCACGTGACGAGGGCACCGCCGCTGTCTTGAAGGCGGACGAAGAGCTTCGCGAGCGCTACAAAAACTGAGAAACCATCCATCCATATCAATCAACAAAAATATAAAATAAAAGGAGAACAGTCATCATGGAAAAGAAAGAACAGCTCTACGAAGGCAAGGCCAAGAAGGTTTACGCCACCGAAGATCCCAACCTCGTCATCGTTTCCTACAAGGACGACGCCACCGCCTTTGACGGCGCAAAGAAGGGTATCATCGTCGGCAAGGGCGTCATCAACAACCAGATGACCAACCGTCTGATGGCCAAGATGGAAAAGGCCGGCATCCCGACCCACTTTGTTGAAGAGCTCAGCGAGCGCGACACGCTCGTCAAGAAGGTCTCCATCGTCCCGTTGGAGGTCATCATCCGCAACATCTCCGCCGGTCATTTTGCCTCCCGCTACGGCGTGGAGGAGGGCATCGTCTTCTCCGAGCCCACGATCGAGTTCTCCTACAAGAACGACGATCTGCATGACCCCCTGATGAACGCCTATCACGCCGTTGCCCTCAAGCTCGCGACCTGGGAGGAGATCGAGCTCATCAAGAAGTATGCCTTCGCCGTCAACGACACGCTCAAGGCATTTTGGAGCGAGTGCGGCGTCACGCTCGTCGACTTTAAGCTCGAGTTCGGCAAGACCGTCGACGGCCAGATCGTTCTCGCCGACGAGATCAGCCCCGACACCTGCCGCCTGTGGGACAGCAAGACGAACGAAAAGCTCGACAAGGACCGCTTCCGCCGCGACCTCGGCGGCGTGGAAGACGCCTACGCCGAAGTCATGAAGCGCCTGATGGCCCACGACGCACAGTAAGATCAAATATGACAGAGAATCACAACATCATCCCGGCGCGCCACATTCACGAAGAATGCGGCGTGTTCGGCATCTTTACGCCTCAGGAGGCGGACGTCGCGTCCTATGCCTACTACGCGCTCTACTCCCTCCAGCACCGCGGACAGGAGAGCGCGGGTATCGTCGTCAACGACGACGGCCTGTTCCGCTCGCTGCGCGACACTGGCCTTGTGAGCGAGGTCTTCCCGCCCGAGCAGCTCAAATCGCTCGGCAAGGGTACCATCGCCGTCGGCCATGTGCGCTACGGCACGACCGGCAGCGACAACAAGCGCAACGTCCAGCCCATTTTAGTGAACCACTTCAAGGGCCGTATGGCGCTCGCGCACAACGGCAACCTGACGAATTCCCGCGAGCTGCGGCAGGAGCTTGAAAGTCGCGGCTCCATCTTCCAGACCACGACCGACAGCGAGGTCATCGCCTATATCATCGTGCAGGAGAGACTCAACCGCGGCTCCATCGAAGAGGCTGTCTCCGCTGCGATGGACCGCATCGAGGGCGCGTATTCCCTCGTCCTCTCCTCGCCGACGAAGCTCATTGCCGCGCGCGACCCCCACGGCTTCCGTCCCCTCTGCATGGGGCATCTGAAGGACGGCTCTGTTGTCTTCGCGTCTGAATCCTGCGCGCTCGACGCCATCGGCGCCGAGTTTGAGCGCGACATCCGCCCCGGCGAGATCGTTGTCGTCGACACGGCCGGCGTTCGCTCCGACACGAGCCACTGCGGCAAAGCGCCGAAGAAGCTCTGCGTCTTCGAGTTCATCTACTTCGCCCGCCCTGACTCCGTCATCGACGGCAGCAGCGTCCACGTCGCACGCCAGCGCGCAGGCGCGTTCCTCGCGCTCGAGCATCCCGTGCAGGCGGATGTCGTCATCGGCGTGCCGGATTCCGGCCTTGATGCAGCCCTCGGTTACGCGCGCCAGAGCGGCATCCCCTACGGCATCGGCTTTATCAAAAATAAGTACATCGGCCGCACGTTCATCTCGCCCACGCAGACGATGCGCGAAAACGAGGTCAACATCAAGCTCAACCCCATCCGCTCCGTGGTCGAGGGCAAGCGCGTCGTGCTGATCGATGACTCCATCGTCCGCGGAACGACCTGCCGCCGCACGATCGACCTATTGTGGAAGGCGGGCGCGAAGGAGATCCACATGCGCGTCAGCGCGCCGCCGTTTGTCTCCGAGTGCTACTACGGCACGGACATCGACGACAAGAACAACCTCATCGCCACGCACCACACGGTCGATGAGATCGCGAAGATCATCGGCGTCAACTCGCTCGGCTACTTAAGCCTTGAGGACGTCGTCAAGCTCGCCGACAACACCGAAAACGGCTTCTGCACGGCCTGCTTCGGCGGCGGCTATCCCACCTCTATCCCGAAAGACGGCGGCAAGGACCGCTTTGAGTGCAAAATCAGTGAAGGGGAGAAAAAGAAGAATGCGTAGTTTTTCCGAGAGCTACCGTGACGCCGGCGTGAATATCGAGGCCGGCTACGAGGGCGTCAAGCTGATGAAAAAGCACGTCCAGCGCACCATGATCCCGGGAGTTGTGTCCGATATCGGCGGCTTTGGCGGCCTGTTCGCACCCGATCTTACCGGTATGAGCGAGCCCGTGCTCGTCTCGGGCACGGACGGCGTGGGCACGAAGCAGCGCATCGCGCAGCTGATGAACAAGCACGACTCCGTTGGCATCGACTGCGTCGCCATGTGCGTCAACGACATCATCTGCTGCGGTGCAAAGCCCATCTTCTTCCTCGACTACATCGCCATCGGCAAGAACGAGCCGGAGAAGGTCGCGACGCTCGTTTCCGGCGTGGCCGAGGGCTGCGTGCAGTCCGGCTGCGCGCTCATCGGCGGCGAGACCGCCGAACACCCCGGCACCATGTCTGCCGACGACTACGACCTTGCGGGCTTCGCCGTCGGCATTGTCGACCGCACGAAGATCATCGACCACGACCGCATGCGTCCGGGCGACGTTGTGATCGCGCTTACCTCAAGCGGCATCCACTCCAACGGCTATTCCCTCGTGCGCAAGGTCTTCAACGTTGAGCACGCGGACCTCGGCGCATATGTCGACGAGCTCGGCTGCACGCTGGGCGAAGAACTGCTGCGCCCGACGAAGATCTACGTGAAGCCCGTTCTCGCCGCGATGGACGTAGCCGTCGTCCACGGCGTCAGCCACATCACAGGCGGCGGCTTCTACGAAAATATCCCCCGCTGCATCCCCGACGGTCTGTGCGCAAAAATCGACAAGTCCTCTCTCCGCACGCCGCCGATCTTCTCAATGCTCCAGCGCATGGGCAGCATCCCCGAGCACGACATGTTCAACACCTACAACATGGGCGTCGGCATGACGATGATCGTCGCCAAAGATGACGCCGACAAGGCGCTTGCCGTCCTCAAGGAAAACGGCCAGGACGCCTACGTGATCGGCGAGGTCGTGAGCGGGGAAGAGAAGGTCGCACTATGCTGAAAAGCGCGCGCATCGCGGTGTTCGTCTCGGGCGGCGGCACGAATTTACAAGCCTTGCTCGACGCGCAGAGAGACGGCAAAATTCCACACGGCGAGATCGCGCTCGTCATTTCCTCTCAGGCATGCGCCTACGCGCTCGAACGCGCGGAAAAGGCGAACGTCCCCGCACACACCGTGCCGTCGAGCCTCATCCAGCACGACTTTGAGGCGGCGATCGAGCTTCTGCTCGAGCAGTACAAGATCGACGTCATCGTCCTCGCGGGCTTTTTGAGCATCCTGAGCGAGAACTTCACGAAAAAGTGGCCGCGCCGCATTCTGAATATCCATCCGTCGCTGATCCCGTCGTTCTGCGGCAGGGGCATGTACGGCTTAAAGGTGCACGAGGCCGCGCTTGCGCGCGGCGTGAAGGTCACGGGGGCGACGGTGCACTTTGTCAACGAAATCCCCGACGGCGGCGAGATCATCCTGCAAAAGGCCGTCGAGATCGAAGCGGGTGACACGCCCGAGACCTTACAGCGCCGCGTGATGGAGCAGGCCGAATGGAAGCTCCTGCCGCGCGCGACGGAGCTTGTCTGCCGCGCCATCACAGAAGAGGAGAACTGAAATGGTCGACTTTTTGCACTTTCTGAAAAATACGTCTTATCCCGGCCGCGGCATTTTGGTCGGCAAGGACCGCGTCTATTATTTCATCATGGGCCGCAGCGAAAACAGCCGCAACCGCGTCTTCGTCAAGACCGACGACGGCATCCGCACCGAGGCCTTTGACCCCGCCAAGCTCGCCGACCCGAGCCTCATCATCTATCACCCCGTCCGCACGATGGGCAGAGACCTCGTTGTGACGAACGGCGACCAGACCGACACGATCTGCGAGCACGGCGACTTCCGCCGCGGCCTGATGACGCGCGAGTACGAGCCCGACGAGCCGAACTGGACGCCGCGTATTTCCGCCATCGTGCATGAGGACGGCTCGTTCGAGATGTCCATCCTCAAGAATAACAACGGCCGGTGCCTGCGCGAGTTCTTCTGCTACGAGGGCTGCGACGCGGACAAGGCCTACTTCATCAGCACCTATCAGGGCGACGGCACGCCGCTGCCGACATTTGCGGGCGAGCCGATGGAGGTGAGCGTCCCCAGCCCCGAAGAGGTCTGGGACGCGCTCAACGAGGACAACAAGGTGTCCCTTTACGCAAACATGAACGGCGAAGTCAAGCTGTTCAACAAGAATTTAGGCGATTGAGGAGAACGATATGAACGAGCTCGAACTCAAATATGGCTGCAACCCCAACCAGAAGCCTGCGCGCGTCTTTATGAAAGACGGCGGCGACCTGCCGTTCACCGTGCTGAACGGCAAGCCGGGCTACATCAATCTGCTCGATGCCTTCAACTCCTTCCAGCTCGTGCGCGAGCTGAAGGAGGCCACGGGCCTGCCCGCCGCGGCGAGCTTCAAGCACGTCTCTCCCGCGGGAGCGGCGCTCGGCCTGCCGCTCGACGAGGTGGACAAGCAGATTTACTTTGTTGAGCCTGACGAGGCCCTTTCGCCCATCGCCTGCGCCTATATCCGCGCCCGCGGCGCGGACCGCCTCTGCTCCTATGGTGACTGGGCGGCGCTCTCCGACGAGTGCGACGCCGCCACCGCCGAGTATCTCAAGGGCGAAGTCTCCGACGGCATCATCGCCCCCTCGTTCAGCGAGGAGGCGCTTGCCATCCTGAAGACGAAAAAGGGCGGCAAGTACAACATCGTGCAGATGGATCCCGCCTACATTCCCGCCCCGCAGGAGCAGAAGGACGTCTTCGGCGTCACGTTCGAGCAGGGCCGCAACAACTGCAAGATCGACGAGTCGCTGCTTGCGAACATCGTCACCGAAAATAAGAATCTTCCCGATGACGCGAAGCGCGACATGATCGTTTCGCTCATTACGCTCAAATACACGCAGTCGAACTCCGTCTGCTACGCCAAGGACGGCCAGACTATCGGCGTCGGCGCCGGCCAGCAGAGCCGCATCCACTGTACGCGCCTTGCCGGCAGCAAGGCGGACAACTGGTATCTCCGCCGCCACCCGAAGGTGCTTGCGCTGCCGTTTGTGGACGGTATCCGCCGCCCTGACCGCGACAACGCCATTGATGTTTATATTTCCGACGAGTGTGACGATGTTTTGGCCGACGGTGCATGGCAGCGCGTCTTCAAGGAGCGCCCCGAGCCGCTGACGGTGCAGGAGCGCAAGGATTGGGTCGCCCGCCAGAGCGGCGTGACCGTCGGCTCCGACGCGTTCTTCCCGTTCGGCGACAATGTTGAGCGCGCGAGAAAGAGCGGCGTCACCTACATCGCGGAACCCGGCGGCTCGATCCGCGACGACAACGTCATCGAGACCGCGAATAAATACGGCATCACCATGGCCTTTACCGGACAGAGATTGTTCCATCACTAAAAGGAGGAACGAAACGAATGAAACTCATGGTCATCGGCGGCGGAGGCCGCGAACACGCCATTATCAAGAAGTTAAAAGAAAATCCCGCAGTTGAGGAAATTTACTGCCTGCCCGGTAACGGCGGCATCGCCGCCGACGCGGTCTGCGTGCCGGAGATCGGCGCAAAGGACATCCCCGCGCAGGTCGAATTTGCGAAAGTGCACCGGATCGACTACGCCGTCGTCGCGCCGGACGATCCACTGGCCCTCGGCGCGGTGGACGCGCTGACCGAGGCGGGCATCCCGTGCTTCGGCCCCGACAAAAAGGCCGCCGTCATCGAGGCGAGCAAGGCCTTTTCCAAGGATCTGATGAAAAAGTACGGCATCCCCACGGCGAAGTACGAGCTCTTCACCGACGCGGACGCCGCCTGCGCCTATATTGAGGCGCAGGGCGCGCCCATCGTCGTCAAGGCGGACGGCCTGGCGCTCGGCAAGGGCGTCGTCGTCGCGCAGACGGTCGAGGAGGCGAAAGCCGCCGTCCGCTCCATGATCGAGGACAAGGCCTTCGGTCAGAGCGGCGCGCGCGTCGTCATCGAGGAGTTCATGGAGGGGCCCGAGGTCTCCGTTCTGAGCTTTACCGACGGCGAAACCGTTGTTCCCATGGTGTCTTCCATGGACCACAAGTGCGCGCTGGACGGCGACAAGGGCCCGAACACCGGCGGCATGGGCACGATCGCCCCAAATCCCTGCTACACGGAAAAGATCGCGGACGAGTGCATGCAGACGATCTTCCTGCCCACGATCCGCGCGATGAAGGCCGAGTGCCGCCCCTTCAAGGGCTGCCTGTACTTCGGCCTGATGCTCACAAAGGACGGCCCGAAGGTCGTGGAGTACAACTGCCGCTTCGGCGATCCCGAGACGCAGGTCGTGCTGCCGCTTCTCAAGTCCGACCTGCTCACGGTCATGCAGGCCACGACGAACGGTACGCTCAAGGACGTCCCCGTCGAGTTTTCGACCGATTCCGCCTGCTGCGTCGTCCTCGCCTCGAACGGGTACCCCAAGAAGTACGAGAGCGGCTTCCCCATCACGATGAGCGAAGAGGCCGCTGCGCACACCTACGTCGCGGGCGCGAAGAAAGACGGAGACAGGCTCCTGACCGCGGGCGGCCGCGTGCTCGGCGTTACCGCCGTCGCCCCCACGCTCGAGGAGGCCGTGAAGGAGGCCTACCGTTTATCGTCCGAGGTCGATTTTGCCAACAAATACTGCCGCAGCGACATTGGCCGCCGAGCCCTCGCCGCGCAAAAGGAGAGAGAGTAAATGGTCTATCGCGTCTGTGTTGAAAAAAAGCCCGGCCTTGCGCCCGAGTGCGCGAGCCTTCTTTCCGACTGCCGCTCGTTTCTGGACCTCAAGGGCCTCGAAAGCGTGCGCATCTGGAACCGCTACGATGTTGAGGGCATCGACGAGACTCTGTTTGCCTATGCAACAAACACCGTTTTCTCCGAGCCGCAGCTTGACCTGACGAGCGGGGAGATCGACGCGAGCGGCGCTGCCGCCGTGTTTGCCGTCGAGCCGCTGCCCGGCCAGTTCGACCAGCGCGCGGACAGCGCGGCGCAGTGCATCCAGCTCCTGAGTCAGGGCGAGCGCCCGCGCATCCGCACGGCGAAGGTCTACGCGCTCTACGGCACGCTCTCTGAAAAGGACGTCGAGGCCGTCAAGCACCATGTCATCAACCCTGTCGAGAGCCGCGAGGCCTCGCTTGCAAAGCCCGAGACGCTCGAAGAGAACCTCTCCGAGCCCAAGCCCGTCGCATCGGTCGACGGCTTTACCGGGATGGATGAATCGGCGCTCTCGGCGCTTCTTTCGTCCATGGGCCTTGCGATGGACTTAGACGACCTCAAGACCTTGCAGGCCTATTTCCGCGACGAAGAGCACCGCGACCCCACCGTGACCGAGGTGCGCGTCGTCGACACCTACTGGTCCGATCACTGCCGCCACACGACGTTCTCTACGCATTTGGACGAGGTCAGCATCGAGGATCCCGCCGTCAAGGATGCGTATGACCGCTACCTCGCCGCGCGCGAGGAGGTCTACGGCCTCGAGAAGGCCGCCAAGCGCCCCCAGACGCTCATGGACATCGCGACCATCGGCACCAAGACGCTCAAGAAACGCGGCCTTCTCCCCGAGCTCGACGAGAGCGAGGAGATCAACGCCTGCTCTATCCACGTTCCCGCCAAGGTGAACGGCGAGGAGCAGGACTGGCTGCTGATGTTCAAAAACGAGACCCACAACCACCCCACCGAAATTGAACCCTTCGGCGGCGCGGCCACCTGCATCGGAGGCTGCATCCGCGACCCGCTCTCCGGCCGCGCTTATGTCCATCAGGCGATGCGCGTCACCGGCGGCGGCGACCCGCGAAAGACGCTCGCGGAGACGCTTCCCGGAAAGCTCCCCCAGCGCAAGCTGGCGCAGACCGCGGCGGCGGGATATTCGTCCTACGGCAACCAGATCGGCCTTGCCACGGGCCATGTCGCCGAGCTCTACCACGAGGGCTACATTGCCAAACGCCTTGAGTGCGGCGCGGTCGTCGCCGCGGCGCCCGCCAAGAACGTTGTGCGCGAGCGTCCCGCCCCGGGCGACGTCGTTATCTTGCTCGGCGGCCGCACGGGCCGTGACGGCATCGGCGGCGCGACCGGTTCGTCGAAGAGCCACGATATGAAGTCCCTCACCACCATGGCGAGCGAGGTCCAGAAGGGCAACGCGCCCGAAGAGCGCAAGATCCAGCGCTTGTTCCGAAACGGCGAGGTCACCCGCCTCATCAAGCGCTGCAACGACTTCGGCGCGGGCGGTGTGTCTGTCGCCATCGGCGAGCTGGCCGACGGCCTCGAAATCGAGCTCGACGCCGTGCGCAAGAAGTATGAGGGCCTCGACGGTACCGAGCTTGCGATCTCCGAATCGCAGGAGCGCATGGCCGTCGTCGTCGCGCCGGAGGATGAGGCGAAGTTCATCGCCGCCGCGCAGGCCGAAAACCTGGAGGCCTACCGCGTGGCCGTCGTGACTGAGAGCCCCCGCATGGTCATGCACTGGCGCGGCCAGACGGTCGCCGACCTTTCGCGCGCCTTCCTCGACACGAACGGCGCAGTCAAGCACGCAAGCATTCGCGTGGAAGCGGGAAAGAAGCAGGCGGAGTCCGCTTGCGCGCCGTGCACGCTGCGCGATATGGCGGGCAGCCTCAAGAGCGCGTCCCGCCGCGGTCTCACCGAGCGCTTCGACTCAACGGTCGGCTCGTTCTCGCTGCTCATGCCCTTTGGCGGCAAGACGCAGCGCAGTCCCTCGCAGGCGATGGCGGCGCTGCTGCCGGTGCTGCCGGGCAGCAAGACCGAGCAGGGCAGCGTGATGGCCTGGGGCTGCGACCCCGACGCACTGAGCGCCGATCCTTACACGGGCGCGCACAGCGCGGTCTACACCTCGGTTGCTAAGATCGTCGCTGCGGGCGCCGATTATCACAAGGCATATCTCACCTTACAGGAATTTTTTGAAAAGCTCCGCAATGAGCCCGTGCGCTGGGGCAAGCCTTTTACCGCGCTCCTCGGTGCGCTGGACGCGCAGCTTGAGCTCGGCGCCGCCGCCATCGGCGGTAAGGACTCGATGTCCGGCACGTTCTTAGACCACGACGTCCCGCCGACGCTCATCTCGTTCGCCATTGCACCGGTGTGCGCGGGCGAGCTTGTGACGACTGACTTCAAGTCCGCCGGTCACGGCGTTTATCTCTTCTACGGCGGCACGGCGGAGCAGAAGACCGCCGCGTGGGAACGCTTTACCGCGCTCGCCCGCGCGGGCAAGGCCGCAAGCGCCTGGGCCGTTGAAAACGGCCTTGCCGAGGCGGTGATGAAGATGTCGCTTGGCAACGAGGTCGGCTTTGCCGCGGCCTCGACCGCTCTCGACTGGTACCGGCCCATGCCCGGCGCGATCGTCGCCGAGCTCACCGAGGAAATTCCCGACGCCGTCTGCATCGGCATCACGACGGCGGAGAAGATGATCACCATCGGCAATGACGAGGCGAGCATTTCTGAACTGCTGGCCCTGAACGATTCCGTGCTCGAATCGGTTTACCCGACGAAGACGCAGGACGCCGGTACGGTCGTGCGCTTTACCTATGAAACGGAAAAGCGTGTTGCGCCCGCCGTCAAGACCGCGCGTCCGAAGGCGCTGATCCCTGTCTTCCCCGGCACGAACTGCGAGTACGACACCCAGCGCGCCCTGCTCGAAGCAGGCGCGGACGCCGAGCAGTTCATCATCCGCAACTTAACGAGCGCCGACGTTGCTGACAGCGTCGAGCGCTTTGCCAAGGCCGTCAAGGATAGCCAGATCATCGTCATCCCCGGCGGCTTCTCCGGCGGCGACGAGCCCGACGGCAGTGCCAAGCTCATCACGGCGTTCTTCCGCAACGCCGCGGTCAAGGAGCAGGTCACGGACCTCCTCGAAAAGCGCGACGGTCTGATGCTCGGCGTGTGCAACGGCTTCCAGGCGCTCATCAAGCTCGGTCTCGTTCCCTATGGCAAGATCATGGACACCGACGCTGATTTCCCGACGCTGACCTACAACGTCATCGGCCGCCACCAGTCCCGTCTGGTCCGCACGCGCGTGTGCTCCAACAAGTCCCCCTGGCTTGCGGGTACGAAGGTCGGCGACATTTACACCGTGCCCATTTCGCACGGCGAGGGCCGTTTCCTCGCATCCGAAGAGCTTGTGAAGAAGCTCGCCGAAAACGGCCAGATCGCCACGCAGTACGTAGACCTTGACGGGTATGCTACAATAGATGCAGCATTCAACCCCAACGGCTCGATCTGTGCCATCGAGGGTATCACCTCGCCCGATGGCCGTGTATTCGGCAAGATGGGGCACACCGAGCGCATCGGCAAGGAGCTTTACCGCAACGTTCCCGGACAGTATGAGATGGAGCTGTTCACCTCTGCCGTGCGCTATTTCAAGTAATTTAAGAAGAGAGGAGCAGACCCAATGGCTTATTATTATCCCGAACCGTCTCACACGTTCAGCGAATATCTGCTCGTCCCCGGTTACACGTCCGAGGACTGCATTCCTGACAACGTCTCGCTCAAAACGCCCCTCGTGCGCTACCGCAAGGGGCAGGAGGAGTGCCCCATCAGCCTGAATATCCCGATGGTCTCGGCCATCATGCAGTCGGTGTCGAACGACACGCTGGCCATCGCGCTGGCCAAAGAGGGCGGCCTTTCGTTCATCTTCGGCTCCCAGTCCATCGAGAGCGAGGCCGAGATGGTGCGCCGCGTGAAAAGCAATAAGGCGGGCTTTGTGCCGTCAGCCTCGAACCTGACAAGCGAGCACACGCTGGCCGATGTTTTGGCCCTCAAGGAGAAAAACGGCTTCTCGACCGTCGCCATCACCGAGGACGCAACGCCCAACGGCAAGCTCCTCGGCATCGTGACGAGCCGCGACTACCGCGTGAGCCGCATGAGCACTGATTTGAAGGTGCGCGAGTTCATGACTCCGCGCGAAAAGCTCGTCACCGCTCCTGCGTCGACCACGCTCAAGGAGGCTAACGACATCATCTGGGAGCACAAGCTCAACGCGCTGCCCATCGTGGATGAAAACGACCACCTGCTCTACTTCGTCTTCCGCAAGGACTACGCCGAGCACAAGGAGCACCCCCTCGCGCTTCAGGACGACAAGAAGCGCTACCTCGTCGGCGCGGGCATCAACTCCCGCGACTATGCCGAGCGCATCCCCGCGCTCGTAGAGGCCGGCGCGGATGTGCTGTGCATCGACTCGTCCGAGGGATACTCCGTCTGGCAGAAGAAGGTCATCGACTACGTGCGCGCGAACTACGGCAATACCATCAAGATTGGCGCGGGCAATGTCGTCGACCGCGACGGCTTCCGCTTCCTCGCCGAGAGCGGCGCGGACTTTGTCAAAGTCGGCATCGGCGGCGGCTCCATCTGCATCACGCGCGAAACGAAGGGTATCGGCCGCGGCCAGGCCACCGCGCTCATTGAGGTGAGCGCCGCACGCGACGAATACTTCCGCGAGACCGGCGTGTATGTTCCCATCTGCTCCGATGGCGGCATCGTGCACGACTATCACATGACGCTCGCGCTCGCCATGGGCGCGGACTTCCTGATGCTGGGCCGCTACTTCGCTCGCTTCGACGAATCGCCGACGAACAAGCTGCTTGTCAACGGCGTGTACGTCAAGGAATACTGGGGCGAAGGCTCGAACCGCGCGCGCAACTGGCAGCGTTACGACCTCGGCGGCAAGACGGGCCTTGCGTTTGAAGAGGGCGTGGATTCCTACGTCACCTACGCGGGCTCCCTGCAGGATAACGTCGCAAGAAGCCTTTACAAGGTCAAGTCGACCATGTGCAACTGCGGCGTGACGACGATCCCTGACCTGCAGAAGAACGCGAAGCTCACGCTCGTCTCCGCCACCAGCATCGTCGAGGGCGGCTATCACGATGTCACCCTCCGCGCCACGAACGCCAGCAACAACTAAACAGCGCAAAGAACAACAAAAAGCGGTTCCCAAACGGGAACCGCTTTTTTGAGCACTGAGATCAAAATACCATCGTCAGGAAGTTGTAGAGCAGCTTGCAGCCGTAGAAAACGATGATCACGCCGCAGACCTTGTTGATGACAACGAGCGTTTTGGGCGTGAAATTGTCGCTGAAAAGCGAGATGAGCAGCGTCAGCCCCGTGAACCACAGGCAGGACGCGAGCGTCACGCCGCTGATAAACGACGTGCTCTGCGCCGCGGGCAGCGTCACGTAGAACGCGCCGAGCATCATCGTTCCGTCGATGAGTGCCTGCGGGTTGAACCATGTGACCACACAGGCGGACGAGATGGTCTTGGGGATCGAGTCCGCGGTCCGGCTGCGGTCGATCTCCTCCGCCTTGGCGCGCAGGAGGCCGACGCCGATATACAGCACGATCAGGCTGCCGAGCAGAGGATGACCATTTGCAGCCATTCATAGCGCTGCATGACCGCGCCCACGCCGAAAAAGCACGCGAGCGCGAGCGTCACGTCGAAAAAGATGACGATGAGCACCGTCAAAAGTGCGCACTTTCGCGTGTGCGTCAGCGCCGAGTTGATGACGAATAAATTTTGCAGCCCGATGGGCGCGACGTATGCAAGCCCCATCGTAAGGCCCTGTAAAAAGTATTTTACTGCCGCCGCATCCTTACTTTTTGAACGTCACGCACGCCTGCGAGGCGGTTTTGCCGTCCGGCTTGACGATGCCGATGCGGCACGTGCCGTCATCGAGAGACTTCTTGTAGACCGTCAGCGCCTCACCCTCGAAGCACGGCGTTGAGTAGTGTAGCTCGACCGATTGAATATTACCGCTCGCGAGCTCCTTTGCCGAAAAGCAGTCGAGCAGCAGGCGCACATAGGCCACGTTGTTCATGTGGTGGCCGAGGTCGATGTCCGTCGACCGCACGGCGTAGTGCGAGAAAAGGTCGGCGTCCTCAAACTTTTCATGGAAGCGCTGCAATTTTTCGGGGATGGCCGTCTCGGCGGGGAAGGGGTAGTCCTTCGGGAAGCCCGAGTCGCCAAAGCGGATGATCTTCTGCTCCGGTCCTAAGATGGCCCACTCGGTCTTGCCGCGGGCAATGACCGCCTCACCGCGCGAGAGTGTGTAACTGCGGTACGTGCGTACGTCGCGCTCGCTGCACGCCTCCGCCCACGTGCGCACCGTGAGTTCGTCCATCAGGTACGCGCGCTCAAAAAGATCGACGCGCGTGTGGACCGTGAGCCAGAATTCACCCTTTTTCGCCATCGCGCTGCTGCCGACGCCCAGCACCTCCGCGTGCTGCGCTGCGATGCCCTGAAAAATCGTAAACGCCGCCAACGGTGACAGCGCGCCCGACGCGTCACAGTAGTCGGGCGTGACGGTAAGACGTTTTTCAAAAATGCTCTCCATGCAGTTCTCCTTTGAATTTGTCGTTTTCTTAACGATAAGTATAGCATGGAATTGGTATTGCCTCAAGCGGGCAAAATGACCCATGCGTTAAAAAAGCTCCACATTGTGGAGCGTTGTTTCCGCACAGGTGCGGAGGGGAAGGCAGCGCCGTCGGCGCTGCACGAATCAAAGGGGATATTCTCTTTCGCGAAAGAGAATATCCCCTTTGGAACCCCAAGAGAAAGGCGTTTAGATTGGCAGTCTCGGGCTTGAATGACCTTGATGCCTCCGGAATGGAAATACCTGCGCGCGGCGTTGCCGCGTTTAGTTCTTCTATACGATTTGGCCTACTTCTATTTTCGCTGTCGCTTTGCCTGCGATTCGTTACCCTTACGCAATTTCCGACTACTTCAGATTTGTACAAACTTGCCATTGCCTGCCAAGGCGGCATTGCTGGCGCTCGCCGCAATATACGCACTATCGGTAGACGGTGATTAGGCTGTACCAAAACGAGATCAGCAGAGCGGCAGCGGATAATAGGAGCAGAGGCAAGTCGTATCGCAGCGCCAATGGCAGCGAGCGATGCGATGCTGCCACGCAGGCTCCCGATTCCGCAGGCTGTGCACCTCTTCAAGCCCCAATCTCGCAATGTCAAAACCTTTCTCTTGGGGGATTTAAAGGGGGCTGTTCTCTTTTGTGAAAGAGAACAGCCCCCTTTGCCCCGTTCCCTGCTGGCACGCAGGGATAATTTTGCTCTTCATTGGAAGAGCTTTTCAAGCTCTTCCCTGCTCATCAGCAAATTGAGCACCTCCACCAGCGCATTTGCGCTCAAATGCTCCGGCAGCTCCAGCCGTTTGCACAGCGCTTTGCGCTTTTCCACGCTGTCTGGGCCGATCAGGCCCAAATCGTATAGGTCTGCTTTTATGATGGAATTTCCCTTTACAGTGCTTTCTTCATCAATGGTCGCGCCCGCGCGGCGCAGGGCGTCAAGCAAAATTTCCGGCTTCATGCCCTCGACGCCGAGCTTGCCCTCCTTGCCGCCCTTGCGCTTGCGCTTCTCCTTGCCGTAGATGTCCGGCACGTAGGCTTGCAGCACACGACCCTCGGGGATATTGCCCTTGACGCGGTTGCGGATCACGAATCCCGCGCCGTCGGGGTCGGTGAAGAGGATGATGCCCCGCTCCTTGGCGAGCTTTCGCAAAAAGGCCTGCTTTTCCTTGTCGTTGAACACGGCGAAGCCGCCGAGCTCCACGATGACCGCGTCCACGACCTGCGAGAGCGTGTTTTTGTCGTACCGCCCCTCGACGACGATGACTTCCTTTACCTTCGGCTTTGCCATAGATTCACTTCCCCTGTGCAAGGCGCATCAGCAGCAGCTTGAGCTCACCCTCGCTGTCGATGCCCTTTTCACTCTTCATGCGTTGGTCGAGCCGCTGGCACATGAGAAGGCTCTGGCTGCACCACTCGCTCGTCGTTTTGCGCGCCGCCTCCATCAGTAAGCGCGCGGGATAGTCTGACCGCATCCCCCACAGCTCCATGAGCCAGAGCTTGTCCTTGCCGTTGTCGAGCGCGATGCGCGCGGTGTAGATGCGCCGCAGCTCCTTGCTGATAACGGCCAAGATCACAAACGGCTCCTCCTGCTTTTTGAGCAGCTGCCCTAAAAGCTCCGATGCGCGGCCGTAGTCGCGCTTCGTGATGGCGTTCGTCATATCGAACACCACCGCGTCGAGCACAGGATCGGCCACGGCGTTAATGTCGTCGGTCGTGATGTTCTTTCCCTTGGCGTAGGCGCCGATCTTCTCGATCTCCGGCACAAGGCCGGTCATCAGCGCGCCGCAGGTGAAGATCAGGTGCTCCGCTGTCTGTGCGTCGATGCCCTTACCGAGCGCGCGGAAGCGCCGCGCGATCCAGTTGATGAGATCGCTGCGCTCCTGCGCCTCGAACTTGACGCTCTGTGCGTTTTTGTCGAGCGCCTCATAGAGCTTTTTATAGGTCTTGCTCGGCTTATACTCAATGAGATCATACACAAACACGAGACAGCAGTACGGCGGAAAGTCATTGAGCAGCGCGATGAGCGCCGTGCGCTGCTCCTCGGGGAGCTTGAAGAGGTCACAGTCCGTTACCACGATGAGCGTGCGCTCGGCCATCATCGGCATCGCCTCGACCGCCTCGTTCAGCTCCTGCATCGTCAGCGTCTTGCCGCTCAGGCGGTGGTAGTTGAACTCCTCAAAGCCCGCGGGAACGAGCTTTTTTTTGATCTCGCCGAGGTAGTATTCGCGCAGATAGCTCTCCTCGCCGTAAAAGATGTAGACCTGACCGATATTGCCCGCGCTCAGGTCGCTTTTCAATTTCTGATAGCCCTTGTTGGGCGTTTTTCTCTCTGCCATGAAGTCCTCTCAGTCCACTGTGATCAATATATTGCCCTGCATGTCCGTGCGGTAGACCGTCATGCCCGCGTCCGTCAGGCGCAGCAGCGCCTCCTCGGTCGGATGGCCGTAGCTGTTGTCGCCCACGCTGATGACGCCGGCCTCCGGCGTCACCGATTCGAGCAGCGTCGTACCGGTGGAATACTTCGAGCCGTGATGTCCGACGAGCAGCACTTCGATATCCGGTAAATCATAGGTCTCGACGAGCTTCGTCTCGGTTTTCGCCTCCATATCGCCGGTGATGAGCGTGTCGAAGTCGCCGAGCGAGCACAAAATCGTCAGGCCCAGCTCGTTTGCGCCCTTCTCGCCGAGCGGCGGATAGATCGTCATCGTCGACGCACCGTTTTCTACATCCGTCACCTCGGTGACATAGTGGATGTTCACACCGTAGCGCTCGGCGAGCGCTTCGACCTCATCACGGTCACCCTCGCCCGCGTCGATATCGGCAAGGTAGATGGTATCGACATCCACGCGCGCAAAGAGCGCGGCAAGGCCGTTGGCGTGGTCCTCGTGATAATGCGTCAGCACCACGGAGTCGAGCGTCGCCCCTGCGGAGCGCAGATAGTCCGCCGCGATCGCGCCGGCGTCGATGTAGGAATTTTTGCTGCCGCAGTCCACAAGCGCCGCGTGGCCCTCGGAAATGAGCAGCACGCTCTCCCCCTGCCCCACGTCGAGCGCGACGACGTTCAGCCCGCCCTGTTCATAGTGTAGGGCATTGACCTTTGCCGCGGCGAAGAGCGACAGGACGGAAAGCCCCACCGCCGCAAAATAACGGTACTTCCCGCGCTTTGCCAGCGCGCAGGTGATGAAGATCGCGTACACGTACGCAAGCCATGCGACGGAAAACGCGGTGTTGAAATAGATGGCGTGGAACGGAAGCTCCTCCAAAAGTCCTGCGATGGCAAGCACCGCGCGAATGCCGAGCGCCGGCACAAAGGCACAGGCCGCGCCGAGCTGCGGCACAGCCGCCGCGATCAGTACCGAAAGTAATCCCAGCGCGAACACGACGCTCACGAGCCACAGGCAAAGCAGGTTGCTCAAAAGCGACACGATGGAGAGCGTTCCGAAATAGTAGCACGCAAGGGGCGTTGAAAACACCATCGCGCCGAGCGTCGTCGAAAACGACAGCAGCGCCGCGCGCACAAGCTTGTGCTTGCCGTGGGCACGCTTCGTGAGCTTCGGCGTCAGCCAGATAATGCCCGACACCGCGGAAAACGATAATTGTAAGCTGATGCTTGCGATGGCGAACGGATTTTTGAGTAAAATGAGCAGCAGCGCAAACGAGATGGACGTCGGCGGGTCGTTGTCGCGCCCCAGAAGCGGCGCGATCATGCCCATCGAGATCATGATGCACGCGCGCAGGATGCTCGGCGTCAGGCCTGTGACGAACGCATAGAGGAAAATGAGCGGGATCGTCACGGCGCAGCGGAGCTTTTTCCGCTTATCGCCCATCATCGAACCGATCAGTGACGCCAGAAAGCAGCAGTGCAGACCCGAGACGGCCATCACGTGGGAAAGGCCCACCTCGGATAAGTTGCTCGCGTCCTCCTCGTCGAGATATTTCTTGTCGCCCAGCAGCAGCGCCCGCAGAAATGCGCCCTCGCGCTCGCTGTAGCTGCGCTCAATGGTCTCACCGAGCGTCCTTGCGATGCGCTGCGGCAGATACTTGAGCGCGCCCGCGTTTGTGTCGTCATAAGTCGGGTCGCCGCGCTGATAGAGCAGGATGTAGACGCCTTTGGCCGTGAAATTGCGCAGGTGCAGCCCCTTCCCCGTCGGGTCGGTCGCGCTGTTGAACAGTGCCTCCGCCGTCACATGCGCGCCGGGCTCGAGGTTCATAAGATCCGCGTCACCGTAGTAGATGGCCCGCCCCGGCAGGCCGCGGTTCAAGATCTTCACCGTGACCTTCGCGCCGTGGCTCGTCTCCTCGGCATAGCCCAAAAGCTCGACCTCAACCGTGTCCTGCGTGCCGAGCAGCGCGTCGTTCGGCGCTTTGATAAAATGCGCATAAAGCGTGTTGTACCCGAACGCAAAGCATAAGCCCAGCGCGCACAAAAACGCGCGCTTTGCCCAGTCCCCGCGCTTGTTTGCGCAGCCACAAAGTCCCATGACAAGCGCCGCCGCGGCAAACACGCCGCACAAAATGAGCGCCCACTGCGCACTCAGTAAATACTGCGAGAGCGCAACGCCCGCCGCAAACGCCGCGCAGAAGATCGCCAGTACCCTCATCGGCGCGCAGGGTCGTCCGTCAGCCCGAGCAAGTAGTCGGTGCTGACGCGGTAGTAGTCGGCGAGTTTGATGACCGCCCATACAGGGATCTCACGCTCGCCCTTTTCATATCGCCAATAAACGTTGCGATTCAGATTGAGATATTCGGCGATCTCGATCTGTGTCTTATCGTTGTCAACTCGAAGGTCTTCCAGCCGCTGGAAATACATGAAATCACCTCGGATTTATGCTACCATTCGGTAACATTTCCGAGAGAATCTTCACCCATATGGCTTCACATTACGCATGTAAGCATACAACAATTCTTGCCGTTTGGCAAGGAAGAAAATGCCGCCTGCGGACGGCAGAACCACACCCCCCATTTTCTTTCCCGAGAAAGAAAACGGGCGGTGTGACCGTCCAAAAGAAAGGCGTTTGCATTGCAAGTCTCAGACTTGAACAACTCTTATGCCTGCGGAATAAAATGCCTGCCAGGCGTTCTATCTAAACGACTTGAGTGACTTCTATCCTCGCTGACGCTCCCTCATCTAAACGAAAGTCTGGTGGAATCCATCATCCCAGCAAACATTCCCATAGAAGGAAATTGATAAAGGGAAACGTATTGCAGGCAGAGCGGCAGCGGATGATAGTAGCAGAGGCAAATCGTATTGCAGTGCTAAACGCGGCTTCGCCGCGCTATGGGCAGTGCAATCGGCAAGCGCCGCAGCTCTTCGAGCAGCTCGCTTGCAATGTGAATTTTCTCTGGGAGGGTGTAAGGGAGGGGTATCTCTTTTTGAAAAAGAGATACCCCTCCCTTATCCGCATCCCCTGCGCGGCGCAGGGAATGGATGCAGCGCTGCCGCGCTGCCAATTTCGCTTCCCCTACGGGAAAACAATCAGCCCGGAGGCCAAGTCATGTCGCGGCCGGCGAGAACATGAAAATGCAGATGCGGCACGCTCTGTCCCGCCTGCTCGCCGATGTTGGACACGACGCGGTAACTCTCAATGCCCTTCTCCTTGGTGAGCTTGGCAATGACCTCGAAGATGTGCGCGACGACAGCGCTGTTCTCTTCGTTCACGCCCGCGACAGATGCGATGTGTGCCTTCGGGATCACAAGAAAGTGCACCGGCGCCTGCGGCGCGATGTCGTTGAAGGCATAGCAGAGGTCGTCCTCGTAGACCTTGTTCGACGGGATGTCGCCCGCGATGATCTTGCAGAACAGACAATCAGACATGTTTTATCGCTCCTTTCTGTAAAGTAATTTTATCTTACACAAATTGATTTTTCTCGGCATCGTAGGTGTAACCGATGCCTGCAAGCGATGTTTCGATGCTCTCGCGCGCAACGTCCAGATCATCGCACAGCGCATCAAGAGAATCGTAAAAATCGCGCAGCTTCATATTCACGGCGCTCAGCAGCATCGCCGGATCTTTCGGTAACGCCGCCATCAGCCGAGCTTGCTCAGGATGAGATCATCCACCGCCGCGAGCGCGTCGTCGACCTTGCTGACTTCGGTGCCGCCGCCCATGGCAGAGTCGGGCTTGCCGCCGCCCTTGCCGCCGCAGATAGGCGCGATGGCCTTGATGATATCGCCTGCCTTGATTCCGCTTGCGACCGCTTCCTTGCCGCACACGGCCAGAAGCGTGACCTTGCCGTCATTGACGGAGGCGAGCACGCCGACGATCTTGGGCTCCTTGTCGCGCAGGAAGTCGCCGAGCTTGCGCAGGGCGTTTGCATCCATGCCGTCGCGCTGGGCGGTGACGAGCTTCAGGCCCTTCACTTCCTTGGCGGAGGTCAGGAACGTGCGCGCCTCGCCGAGCGATGCCTGCTCCTTGAACTTTTCAAGCTGGCTCTTGATCTCCTTCATCTCGCTCAGCATGCCGCCGATGCGGCTTTCGAGCTCGTTCGACGTGGTCTTTAAGAGCTGCGCCGCGCGGATGAGCTTCTCCTGGCCGCTTCTAAGCTCTTCGAGCGTCTGTTTGCCGGTGATAGCCTCGATGCGGCGCACGCCGGAGGCAACGCTGCCCTCGCTCTTGATGCGGAAGAGGCCGACCTTGGCGGTGTTGTCAAGGTGCGTACCGCCGCAGAACTCCATGGACACATCGCCCATCTCGACCACGCGGACAACGTCGCCGTACTTTTCGCCAAACATGGCGACAGCGCCCTTCTTCTTCGCTTCCTCGATGGGCAGCACCTCGGTCACAACGGGGATGCCGCGCAGGATCGCGTCGTTGACGAAGGTATCGACCGCGAGCAGCTGCTCGGGCGTGATGGACTCAAAATGCGTGAAGTCGAAGCGCAGACGGTCGGGCTCAACGAGAGAACCCGCCTGATGCACATGGTCGCCGAGCACCGCCTTGAGCGCGGCGTCGAGCAGATGGGTCGCGGTGTGGCCGCGGCGGATGGCCATGCGGCGCTCCACATCAATGGATGCCGTCACGGTGTCGCCGAGCTGGAAACTGCCGTGGATGACCTTACCTGTGTGCATGAACTTGCCGCCCTTGTTCTTCTGGACGTCCGTGACCTCAAACACGGCCTCGCCGCAGCGGATGACGCCCGTATCGCCGATCTGGCCGCCCATTTCGGCATAGAACGGAGTCTTGTCGAGCACGATGATGCCCTCCACGCCGCTCATCATAGCCTCGGCCTGCTCACCCTCGACCACCAGCGCGACGACCTTCGCATCGTCGGCGGAATCGTGGTCGTAGCCGACAAATTCCGTGGACGGAATGTCCTTGCCGAACTCAACGCCCGCCCAGCCGAGGTCACCGAGCGCCTTGCGCGCCTCGCGGGCGCGGGTCTTCTGCTCCTGCATCTCGTGGTCAAAGGCCTTGCGGTCGAGCGTCATTCCCTCGTCCTCGACCATCTCGGCCGTCAGGTCGATGGGGAATCCGTAGGTGTCGTACAGCTTGAACGCGTCCGCGCCGGAGAAGACGGTCTCGCCCTTCTCCTTGTGGGCGTTCAGAAGCTCGGTGAAGATCTTCATGCCGCCGTCGATGGTCTTGGCAAAGTTCTCCTCCTCGGTGCGGATGACCTTGGTGATATAGGCCTGACGCTCGCGCAGCTCGGGATAATGGCCTTCGTTCTCGTGCACGACCGTATCCACGACCTCATAGAGGAACGGACGGTTGACGCCAAGCAGCTTGCCGTGGCGGGCGGCTCTTCTCAGCAGGCGGCGCAGCACGTAGCCGCGGCCCTCGTTGCTTGGCAGCACGCCGTCGCAGATCATAAAGGAAGCCGAGCGGATGTGGTCGGTGATGACGCGCAGCGACACGTCTTTCTCGCGGCTCTGGCCGTAGCTCGCGCCGGTGATCTCCGTGACCTTGTTCGTGATGTTCATCACCGTGTCGACGTCGAAGAGCGAATCAACGTCCTGGCACACAACGGCCAAGCGCTCAAGACCCATGCCGGTGTCGATGTTCTTCTGCTTGAGCTCGGTGTAGTGGTCGTGGCCGTCGTTGTCGAACTGGGAGAAGACGACGTTCCAGACCTCCATATAGCGGTCGCAGTCGCAGCCGACGGTGCAGCCGGGCTTGCCGCAGCCGTACTTTTCGCCGCGGTCGTAGTAAATTTCAGAGCAGGGGCCGCACGGACCGGAGCCGTGCTCCCAGAAGTTGTCCTCCTTGCCGAACTTGAAGATGCGGTCCTCGGGGATGCCGATCTCCTCGTGCCAGATGCGGAACGCCTCGTCGTCGGCGGGTGTGGTCTCGTTGCCGGCGAAAACAGAGGGATACAGGCGGTTCGGGTCGAGGCCGACCCACTCGGGGCTCGTCAGGAATTCCCACGCCCAGTGGATGGCCTCGGTCTTGAAATAGTCGCCGAACGAGAAGTTGCCGAGCATTTCAAAGTACGTGCCGTGGCGCGCGGTGTGGCCGATGTTCTCGATGTCGCCGGTGCGGATGCACTTCTGGCAGGTGGTCACGCGGTGGCGCGGGGGCTCCTGCTCGCCGGTGAAGAACGGCTTCATCGGCGCCATACCGGAGTTGATGAGCAGCAGCGACGCGTCGTTCTGCGGGATCAGGGAAAAGCTGGGCAGGCGCAGATGGCCTTTTGTCTCAAAAAAGTGCAGGAACATTTCCCGCAGCTCATTGAGACCGTAATACTTGGGCTGAGACATGGTTGGTTTCTCCTTTTATTGTAAAATTTACTGTTGTTCGTTCTGTGTTTTCAGATAAGCGCTCAATTCCGCGAGCTCACGGTCGAGATTTTTATAAAACTGCGTGACGTGCCATCCGTCGCAGAGCGCGTGGTTGATGAAAAGTGACATCGGCAGCATCATGCGGCCGTTTTCCTCGCGGTATTTTCCCCAGGCGAAGCGCGGATTGCTGTCGTCTGCGCCGCCGGCGGGCTCTTTGATCTGCGTGTAGTAGAGCCACGGCACGCAGGAGACGAAGAAATTCGCCAGCACGTCGCCATCCTCGGTCAGCGTACCGCGCTCGAGCGTCTCCTTCTGCCGCCGCTTGCCCTCGGCGACAAACTTTTCGTAAGACGACAGATCGTCCTCAAGCAGGCAGTAGACGTAAACGCCCGTGCCGTCGGGCTTCATCACGGTGTACGACGGGTCACAGTGATCATACTCAACGACCTGACCGTCGGGCAGCAATCTCCGCCGCAGCTCGGGCACGGCGTTCGCCGCGCGCATCACCGCATAGAGATAGCTGAGGAAAAACGGACGGCCGTTAAGCGAAGCAAGAAGATCCGTAATATCCACCGGAACCGTGATGCCCGCCCACGGGTCGGTCATCGTGCGGAAGTATTCAAACTGGCCGCCGCGCGGGTCCTTCGTCATGTCGATGATTTTTCTTGTCATCTGCTCACTTTCCTCTCACGTCCAGTCCGATAAGGTTCATCTCCGTATCGAACGCGATGCGGAACACCACGGACTTTTTGTCGTATTTCGCGCCGATGACGGCGATGGCATGCGGCTCGTCCGCGTCCGTCACGCCCGTCACCATCGAATCCTTGACCTTTTTGAAGCTGCCGCGCCCCTCGGTCGCGGTATCCATCATCTCTTCAATGGCATCGGCGCTCGTCTGCTCGCGCACGTCCTCGCGCAGCGCGTCGTAGACCTCTTCATATTCGCCTTTCGTCAGCTGCGACATGACGGCAAGTCCCGCGCTCGAGACCTTGTCCTCGTCCATGCCGTCGGGCAGCTTATTGCCCTTGCAGCCGCTCAGCACGAGAAGAAGGAGCATCGCGAGCGACGCGATCAGATATCCTCTTTTACGCATGATCCTGTTCCTTTCTAAAAAAACAAAGCCTCCGTCCCTGTCCATAGGGGCGAAGGCTTTTATGCTTCACGGTACCACCCTAATTATCCTTCCCCGTAGGAAAGGCATCTTAGCCGTCCGGTAACGGGGACGAGACGTTCCGCTCCTCGCGGACAGCTCCAAAGCGGCTGCTTCGCACCGGTGGCCGAGGGCTTGCACCATTCCCCTCTCGCTTCAGGCCCGTCTGCAAAGCTGACTTTTTCATCGCGTTTTACTTGCGTTATTATATCTCAAATTCAGCTTTTGTCAAGCATCCCTTGCCTTTGGGCAGAAAATGGCATATACTGCTTTCGTTTGAATGATGAAGGGAGAATCGCTATGAACCGTTCCCGCTCCGGCTATGTCTATATCGTCCTCTGTGCCGTCATTTTCAGCACAATGGAGGTCATGCTCAAAACCGTGCACGGCGTGTTTGCGCCCATGCAGATCACGTGTCTGCGCTTTCTCGTCGGCGGCATTCTGCTCATCCCGTTCGCCTCGCGCTCGATGAAGAAGAAAAACGCCTCGCTCTCGCGAAAGGACATCGGCTTTTTCGCGCTTTCGGGCTTTCTGTGCGTCGTCATCGCGATGTCGCTCTACCAGATGTCCGTGACCTATACGCGCGCGTCAATCGTGGCGGTCATCTTCTCCTGCAATCCGATCTTCGTCACGGTGTTCGCCCATCTCTTCCTGCATGAGGACATTCATCGCAACCACATTATCGCGCTCATTTTGGAGCTCACGGCGGCGCTCATCATCATTGACCCCATTCATGCGACGCTCGATCCCACAGGCTCGGTGCTCGCCATTCTCTCCGCCGTGATGTTCGCACTCTACAGTGTGTTCGGCAAAAAGCGTACACCGCGCTTCGGCGGCATCGCTGTTACGTGCCTGAGCTTTCTCTTCGGCGCGGGCGAGCTCGTGTTCATTCTGCTCTTCGGCCGCACGGCGGCGGGCGCGTCGCTCTATGGCGCGGTGGGGCTGAACCTCTTTATCGACGTGCCGCTCTTTGAAAATATCCCTGCCTCGGCCATTCCGGCACTGCTGTACATCTGCTGCATCAACTCCGCGGCGGGCTTCGTCTGCCACATGATGGCGATGGAGAAAACGTCCGCGCAGGAGGCGTCACTCATTTTCTTCCTAAAGCCCATCTTGGCGCCGATCTTCGCGCTTCTTTTCCTCAAGGAGGAAATTCCGCTCAATATGATCGTCGGCATCGTCTGCTTCCTGATCGGATCGCTGTGCGCGATCCTGCCGGGGATCCTTGCTCAACGCAGGGCGTTGAAAGCGCAAAAATAAGTTTTTGCATTTTTCCCTGTGGCCGCGCAGGAAATGTGGTGCAGCACCTTCGGCGCTGCTTCCCTGCGGCACAAGTGCCGCAAAACGCTTTGCACCTGTGCGAAAAAGCAAATTTTTTTAAAAACTGAAACTTTTTCAATCTTTTTACGTCTAAAAAGATAATCCCCACCACCTTTTGGCGGTGCAGAGAGGAGAAGAGTCCATGAAGAAGAAAAAGCGGATCGTGACGATCATCCTATGGCTTGCAGCGCTCGCGGTGCTGTTCATATGGAGCTCGCCTGAGCAGAAGGTGGACCGCTTCGTGGTGAAAAATGCGGAAACTTTGGAAGCAGCGCTCTATGAGGACTTGTCTGGAGACTATTCGCAAGGTGCGGGCGTTCAGTATACCTGCTGGGGGCAGTACGGTGAGCATCCCATCGGCGAATTCAGTTTCGGCTCGTCGCTTCTGCACGGACGCCAGTATTACGGCTGCTACTATTCGCCCGACGATGAGCCGCGCGGCTTTCAGAGCGTGGAGGTCACGCTCGTGCCGGACGGCGAAAATTGCTGGACGTGGCACGCCGAGGGCGACAACCGCGGTATGACGAAGAAAATTCAGGACAGATGGTACTATTTTGAGGCGTGGTTATAAAAAGAAAAAGGCACTCTCTAAAAAAGAGGGTGTCTTTTTATGCGGTAAAACATGTCAGGCCGTCTGCAAGACCTCGCGCTTTTTCCAGCTTATGAAGCCGTAGAGGTCGTTGAGCAGGAAGATGGCGAAGTTGACCGCCACGGGGATGTAGGCCGGATTTTCCATCGACGCCATGATCCATAGCACGATGAGCACGACGGCGAGCGAGGCGAGCCAGAGGCGCCATTCGCGCCGTGTGAGTGATTTGATGGGGTTATTCATGGTTTTCTCCTTTCGAATCAAAGCATAAGTTCAATTCGAAAGGCGCTGCGGGTCAAGGATCGGGATGCGCCGCTGGTTCAAGATCATGGAAGCTGCTCCTGCATGAAATGATATCGAACGTATTCTACACGATGGCGCGAACGACGAGCTGAAAACCGCCAAAGCACTGGGTGCAGCCTACGACGCCGCGCCCAGCCACAGCGCAAGAAATGTCCGCTTCTACGAGGGCGTCGAGCATGTGGGCATTTACAGCGACTTTGGCCGCAGCGCGATGGATGCGGCGCTTGATGCGTTTCTCGGAGATGACAGCACAGAGAAGTTGGAAGCGTTTTTCCGAAACGCTTAAAAAGGTCTCCGGGAAAAAGCAGCGCCTTTGGCGCTGCACGGGAAAGGGGGCCATTCTCTCACGTGAGAGAATATCCCCCTTGGACCCCCAAGAGAACGCGAGGGGAGGGCCCCTCGACCCCCGACATTGGCAGTTTGCAGCTTGAAGAGCTGCA
>OLFV01000213.1_pt1 | contig 70468 bp, 71 predicted proteins | sample 1605551 | NCBI WGS metagenome assembly OLFV01 (sample SAMEA3888922, study PRJEB22519) | human gut metagenome | biome: human gut; feature: human-associated habitat; material: faeces | place: Denmark | collected 2011
CCAGGCGCTTGGACTCGGAATCACGGCCGTTCTTGGTGGAGCCCATACCTTTTTTGTGGGCGAAGAATTGCAGACCAATGTTCAGCATATTTCAGTACCATCCTTTCTGTAAGGGTAGAGAAGAGGAGGGCGGTCAGCCTTCCATAACTTCAATGTTATCGGGATATTCGTCGTGAAGCTGCGCCAGATAGACCATCAGCCCCGTCAGGAGATTCTGACAGGTGGACTCGGCCGTGTTGGCCAGTCCGCCGGGGAGCCGAAGGGAAATCGAGGCATCCGCTTCCCGCACCTTTACCGCAGCACACAGACCCATCACGTCGTTTACGGTGGCCTCCACCAGACGGACGGCGCTGGTAATGGCGGCGCAGACGATGTCTTCGCCGGATCCTCCCCAGCCGCTGTGGCCCTGCACGTCAAACCCGATGATGCGTGCATCCTCCGTGAGGAATGTAACGGTCGTCATGCCTTAGAAAGAGATCTTGCCGATCTCCACCTTGGTGTAGGGCTGACGATGACCCTGCCGTTTGCGGTAACCCTTCTTGGGGGTGTACTTGAAGATACGGATCTTCTTGCCCTTGCCGTTCTTCACCACGGTGGCATCCACCTTGGCACCCTCCACCACGGGAGTACCGAACTTGGAGTTCTCGCCGTCCACGATGGCCAGCACCTGATCAAAGACCACGGCGTCGCCGGCGTTGACGTCCAGCTTCTCGATGAAAAGCGTATCACCCTCGGAAACGTTGTACTGCTTACCACCGGTCACGATAATTGCCTGCATTACTTGTTGCACCTGCCTTTCCTTTATAACGGACTCGCTGTCGGGGGCGTCGGCTGCGGGAGCCGAAACTTCTACCCATTCAAAGCGGCTTATAAAGTATACCAGCCGGGCGCAACTTTGTCAACGCCTTTTGGGGGGATTTTGCAGCATTTTCTCCGGAATATTCAAAAAAATGTCATGACTTTTTCCGTACAATGGGGTACAATGAATGAAAATAAGTGTTTGGAGGAAATTTCCCTTGAGAAAGCTCTATGACGCCGCAGACCGGTTCTGCGCCCGGCATCCCCGCTTCGGCGTGCCGGATCTGATGCGCTATATCGTTATCGGCAATGTGGTGGTGTTTTTCCTGATCATGCTGACCAGAGGCACCAACGCCAGTGCCCTGAACTTCCTGTATTTTGATCCGCAGATGGTGCTGCGGGGTGAGGTGTGGCGCATCGTCACCTACATTTTCGTACCCAGTACCACCAAGGTGTTCTGGCTGGTGGTGGAGCTGTATTTCTACTACTGGATCGGCTCCACGCTGGAGCGGGAGTGGGGAACGGCACGGTTTAACCTCTACTATTGGAGCGGCGTGCTGCTGACGGTCATCGGCGCTCTGCTGGCCAGCGCCATTACGGGCGGCAACTTTGCGGTGGCGGGGACGAGCTACGTGAACCTGTCCATGTTCCTGGCCTTTGCGCTGCTGTTCCCCAATACGCAGGTGCTGCTGATGTTCATCATCCCGGTGAAGATGAAGTGGCTGGCCTACATCGATGTGGGACTGTTCGCCGTGAGCATCGTTCGGGCCATTTTGGCGCAGAACTGGGGCGGCGTGATTTTGCCGGTCATGGCGCTGCTGAACTTCCTGATCTTCGCATGGCCCACCCTGCAGGGCTGGGCGCAGCGGCAGCAGTATCAGCACTCCCGGCAGGCGGTGAACTTCAAGAAGGCCGTCCATCAGCAGCAGAAGCAGCAGGGGTATCACCACAAGTGTGCCGTGTGCGGCCGCACGGATACGGACTATCCGGATCTGCAGTTCCGGTATTGCAGCAAGTGCGTGGGCTATCACTGCTTCTGTCAGGATCATATCTTCTCCCACGTTCACTTTACGGAGTGAGGAAAACAGAAGAAACAGAGCGCCGGTCCATACGGATCGGCGCTCTGTTTTTTGACTTTTTGTGCGCTTTATGTATCCAGTTCCAGCAGGTGGAGGCCGTAGTCGTTGAGGTAGGGCTTCACCAGATCATAGGGGATGAAGAAGGTCTGCTCACCGGCGGAATAGGGGGCGATGTCGTAGGTGTTGAAGACGATAGTCACACCATCGGCGTTATAGAACACGCTGCGCTCGATCCAGTCCAGCACCGTTTTGTCGTAGTCGCTGAAATAGGAGGTGTCGCCGCTGTCCTGGATCTGACGGAGGATCAGCTGGTACACGGCCTCCTCCAGTTGGTTGATGTCGGTGGCCAGATCCGTGACGGACACGGTCTTGCCGGTGGAGAGGTCGAAGGAGACGGCCTGCCGCCAGGTGCTGGGGTGGGCGCCGCCGGTATAGGAGACATAGGACAGGGTGAAGCACAGCAGGCGCTCATTCTGCCACCAGGAGACCTCTGCCTCATCCCGATAGACAAAGTCCTCGGTTTTCCAGCGCTCTCCGCCGGTGATCTCGTACTCCTCACGGGCCATCTGCTCCATCTCGTCCAGCATATCCACCTGCTGATCCCGCCAGTCGGTGAACCAGTCGTTGATGCGCTGCACGGCGGCCTGCCGGTTCTTGGCGGCGGTGTCGCTGTTGTCGGGACTGCCGGTGAGGGTCAGCACGGGGATCTGATATCGGGCGGTGAGCAGCACTGTCTCGTCCTGCTCGCTGACGGTATATTGCCGCTCGGTCCACTCCGTGGAGATGACAGGAACGTCCGGGGAGGTCACGGCCACCTTCGGGACGCCGTCTGTCATCATGGTGTTGGCGACGGAGACCTTGCAGCCGGTCAGCAGGCCCGTCAGGACGGTACACAGGACCAGCAGCATGGCCAGAGCCAGTAGCTTTTTCATGGGGGATTCACCTCACAGAAGGATGGGGTTCGTGCGCCAGTCGCTGCCGCAGACGCTGCGGGAGGCCTGGGGATAGGTCAGGACATAGAGGTCCGTCCAAAGGGCCTCCCGGCGGAAGAGAGCTTCTGCCGCAGGCCCCAGACGGGACACGTCACCGGGGCGGGTCAGTACCGGTACACCCCGCCGCTGCATCTGCCGCAGAAGATCCCGGCCCCGTCCATTGGCGGCCAGCACACGGAGATAGGGGATGCCGCCCGCCGGGGGCGTGACATCCAGCCACGCCGACAGCAGCATCCGCCTCAGCCGGGAGGTGGGGTAGCGCTTGGTTTTGGCGGTCTCCAGCAGCTCCTCCGGGGAGCAGGAGGTGCGTACCGCCTGATAGAACCGGTGGTACAGGCCCTCCTTGCCACCGTCATAGGGGAGGAAGTCCTCCTCCCGCAGCTGCCGCAGCCGGGCTAAAATGGCCCGGTGGCAATAGGAGAGGTCTGCCGGGGCCTGTCCCAGCGCCAGCTCCCGCCGCAGCACCTGCGCCGCAGGAGCAGGGAGGTAGGAGAGAGCCTCGTCGGTACGGCCGGAGCGCAGCAGCGTCCGCAGATAGGAGGCGGAGGCCGTGCCGCCGGAGGGTGTGCCGTCGTGGCCGGCACCCTGACGCAGGACGGCCAGCGGCTCCATGGGAGCCTTCTGCCGCCGCAGGGCCTTCAGGTACTCGATGGCCAGAATGTCGTTGGAGCGGGAGAGCATCTGCGGGGGAGCGCCCAGCTCCTCCGCCGCCTGCTGTCGGGCCGGGGCATAGGCCATGCCTTGAGCCAGCAGCTGCCGGATGCGGGGCATCAGCTCCGGCTGGGAGAGAGCCGCCTCCGCCGCCTGTAAGGCGGTCAGGTCGCCGCACTCGCTGCCGAAGGCCAGATGGGACACCACGCCGGTGGAGGCCAGCAGCGCCACACCGCCGGCGGCAAACCGCTCCGCCGAGGCCATGGCCCACGGGGTGGGCAGCTCCAGTACCAGATCGGCGCCGCAGCGGACGGCCATCTCCCCACGGGCGTGCTTGCGCGCCACGGCGGCGTCGCCCCGCTGGACGAAGTTGCCGCTCATGGCGCATACAAGGGGGGCGTCGTACTGCCGCCGCAGGTCCTTCAGCATCCGGGCGTGGCCCAGATGAAAGGGATTGTATTCGCATATGATACCAACGGCGTTCACGATTTTCCCCCTTAAAATATTACAAAAGGTTACAATTCAGTTGCGGGATACACGGATTTGTGGAAATTTCTCTAATTTCGACGGAGATATAAACGATTTGGCGGATATTTACGAGATTTTGTCAGCATTATACCATACATCTGCAGATTTTGCAACGGACCCTGGGGCGTTGCATTTTTCCGGCGGTGTGATACAATAGGGCCAACTGATAAATGAAAGGCGGTAATCGCAATGAACAGCGCTGAAAAGCTCCGGCTGCTGCGCCGGCGGATGCAGGAGCAGGGTATGGACGCCTATGTGGTGGTAACGGATGATTTCCACGGATCGGAGTACGTGGGTGACTATTTTAAGGCCAGGGAGTATCTGTCGGGCTTCACCGGCTCCGCCGGTACGCTGGTGGTGCTGCCGGACAGCGCCGCCCTGTGGACGGACGGACGGTACTTTTTGCAGGCGGCGGATCAGCTGGCCGGGAGCACCATCGACCTGATGCGGGCGGGGCAGCCCGGCGTTCCCACCATCGGGGCTTTTCTGGCACAGAGGGTGCCGCAGGGAGGCACCGTGGGCTTCGACGGACGCACCGTCAGCAGTCTTTTTGCCCGGACGATGGCCGCTGCGCTGGAGGGGAAGAACGTCCGCTTCGCCTATGAGCAGGATCTGGCCGGGGCCGTGTGGCCGGACCGGCCGGCGCTGTCGGCGCAGCCGGTGTGGGAGCTGCCGGCGGAGTGCGCCGGGCTGACCCGTGAGGAGAAGCTGCATCTGCTGCGGGAGAAGATGCGGGAGACCGGGGCAGAGGTACTGGTGCTGACGGCGCTGGACGAGGTGGCGTGGACGCTGAACCTCCGGGGCGACGACGTGCGCTGCACGCCGGTGTTCCTGTCCTTCCTGCTGCTGCGGCAGGAGGAGGCCACCCTGTGTGTGCAGGAGCAGATCCTGTCCGGAGAGCTGAAGGAGAAGCTGGCGGCCTGCGGCGTGGCACTGGCCCCCTATGAGAGCATTTATGACCGGCTGCGGGCCATCCCGGCAGGGACGGCGGTGCAGACGGACAGCGCCACGGCCAACTACTGCGTATTGCAGAGTCTGTCCGGGGCCAAGGTGCTGGACAGGCCCAGCCCGGTGCAGCTGATGAAGGCCATGAAGACCCCGGCGGAGCAGGAGAACTTCCGGACCGCCCACATCAAGGACGGTGTGGCGGTGTGCCGGTTCATCTGCTGGCTGCAGGGCCATGTGGGCAAGGAGTCCATCACCGAGTGCAGCGCTGCCGCCAAGCTGGAGAGCTTCCGGGCTCAGCAGCCGGACTATCTGGGGCCAAGCTTTGACTCCATCATGGCCTTCGGTCCCCACGGAGCCATCGTCCACTATGAACCCACGGCGGAGACGGATGTGCCGCTGGAGCCCCGCAGCTTCTGCCTGGCGGATACCGGCGGACACTATTTGCAGGGGACCACGGACATCACCCGCACCATCCCGCTGGGGCCGCTGACGGAGGAGGAACGCCGGGCCTATACGGTGGTGCTGAAGGGCCATCTGCGGCTGGGGGCGGCCCGGTTTCCGGAGGGCCTGTGCGGGCAGAATCTGGATATTCTGGCCCGGCTGCCTCTGTGGGAGCAGGGGATGGACTACAACCACGGCACCGGTCACGGCGTGGGGTATGTGCTCAGCGTCCATGAGGGGCCGCAGCGGCTCCACTGGCGGCTGCCGGAGAACCAGAAGGTCACGGCGCTGGCAGAGGGCATGGTGGTATCCAATGAACCCGGCTACTATGCCGCCGGACAGTTCGGCATCCGCCATGAGACTCTGGAGCTGGTGCAGCGGGACGGCGAGAACGAGTATGGCCGCTTCCTGCACTTCGAGCCGCTGACCATGGTTCCCTTTGACCGGGCGGCGCTGGAGCTGAGCCTGCTGTCGGAGGAGGAACTGGCGCTGCTGAACGCCTATCATGAGAAGGTGCGGGCTGCCATCGCACCCCATCTGGATGGGGAGGAGCTGGCGTGGCTCATGGCCGCTACGGCACCCATCCTGCGGTAAGAGAAGAATAGAAAAGCCGTCCCCGGCCACCGGCCGGGGACGGCTTTTCTATGGGAAGATCATCGTTTCAGCAGGGTCTGCCGCTGCCGCCAGTCCGGTAGGTAGCGCTCCACCTCGGCGTAGAAGGCGGGACTGTGGTTTTTATGGCGGATATGGGCCAGCTCATGCACCACCACATACTCGATGGCCTCCGGGGGATAGGCCATCAGGTACAGGGAGAAGCAGAGACTGTTTTTCCCGGAGCAGCTGCCGAACCGTGTCCGGGCGGAGGTGATCCTGATCCCGGTGGGCCGGACGCCCATGACCCCGGCCCAATAGGCTACCCGCTGGGGCAGGTGAGCCTTGGCCTGCCGGCGAAGGGCCTCCTGCTCCTGGGGGGTGGGCTCCGGGTGCTCCGCCCGATACCGGGCCTGACGCTGCTGCTGGCGATGGATCCATGTCTCGTGCTTTTCCACGAAGGTGCGGATCTCCTCCGCCGGGAGAGCCATGGGCGCCCGCACTACCACGCTGCCGGTCTGGTCTACCTGCAGGGCCACGGTGCGGCGGCGGCTCCGCACCACCTGATAGTCCGTCATCGCTCTGCCACCCAAATGAATCGGGGGCCGTGATAGCCGTCCCGCTCCACGGTCTCCGTCCACATGGACGCAGGGCGCACCCACAGGCCGCCGTCGCCGTAGAGGGCCCGGTACACCACCAGCTCCTCCAGCGTCTCCGAGTGGCGGGCGATGCCCAGCACCTGATATTCATTGCCCTTGAAGTGGCGATACCGCCCCGGTCGAATGTCCGCCATATATTCCACCTCCGTTTTTGGGATCAGTATACCACATCGGTTCCCAAAAGGCAAAAACTGTGTTATCATACAGGAAAGGACATATGCTGAAAGGGGAGACTGCACCATGAAGAACACCACCCTGTGCTACATCGAAAATCCGGCCGGGGAGTATCTGATGCTCCACCGGGTGAAGAAGGAGAACGACTGCAACCACGACAAATGGATCGGTGTGGGCGGGAAATTCGAGGACGGAGAGAGTCCGGAGGAGTGCGTCCTGCGGGAGACGCTGGAGGAGACGGGACTGACTCTTACCGACTATCGATATCGGGGGATCGTCACCTTTGTCTCCGACCGGTGGGAGACGGAATATATGCACCTGTTCACCGCCACCGGCTGGACGGGCCGCATCCGGGAGGACTGCGACGAGGGCGTGCTGGGGTGGATCCATCGGGATCGGCTGGCGGCCCTGCCCCAGTGGGAGGGGGACCGCATCTTTCTGGAGCTGCTGCGGCGGGAGGTGCCGTTCTTCTCCCTGAAGCTGCGCTATGAGGGGGAGCGGCTGGCCTATGCCGCCCTCAACGGAAGGGAGATGGAGCGATGAAGCTGCTGGTCAGTGCGTGTCTGCTGGGAGTGGCCTGCCGCTACGACGGGCGGAGCAAGCTCCACCCGCTGGCGCAGGAGCTGTGCCGCCGCCATGAGGTGATCCCCGTGTGTGGGGAGATCTTCGGGGGGCTGCCCACGCCCCGGCTCCCCTCCGAACGCCGGGAGGGCGGTGTGTTTGCAAGCGACGGCGGTGATGTCACCGATGCCTTCCGCCGGGGGGCGGAGGAGGTGGTGCGTCTGGCACGGCTCACCGGGGTACAGGCGGCCATTCTGAAGGAGCGCAGCCCCTCCTGCGGTTCCGGGGAGATCTATGACGGCACCTTCACCGGAACGGTGGTGGAGGGCTGGGGCGTGACGGCGGAGCTGCTGCGCCGGGAGGGCATCCCGGTGCTGGGGGAGTCCCGGATGGGAGAACTGCTGACAGAGGACGAGGCGTGTTTGGTCAAAATCACAAGAGACCCGGCGAAAAAACTGTGAGATTCTGAAAAAATGGTCCGGCCCCATTGACAGCCTATGTATAAGTTGCTAAGATGATAGCGTCAACAAACCGAAAACGTTACCGGGAAGGTTTCCAAGTTTTCGGTACCATCTCCGGAGGGATCACCGATGACCATCAAAGATATTGCCCGGCTCTGCGGCGTCAGTGTCAGCACGGTATCCCGTGTGCTCAATGACCGACCTGACGTCAGCGAGGAGAACCGACGCCGGGTGCTGGAGGTCATTGAAAGCTCCAACTACATCCCCAACAACACCGCACGGGATCTGGTCAAGACCAAGTCCGACGCCATTGGACTGGTGGTGCGGGGCGTGTCCAACCCCTTCTATACCGACATCATCCGGGCCGTCGAGGACGGCATCACCGCCGAGGGCTTTACCATGGTGATGCAGCAGATCGGCACCTGCGATGACGAGATCAAGCGGGGGGCTATGATGGAGCGGGAGAAGCGGCTGCGGGGCATCGTGTTTCTGGGCGGACGATCCGACTACACGCCGGAGGAGCTGACCATGCTGAACGTACCCTTTGTCTGCTGCTCCTACGCCAATCAGTACGGCACACTGCCGGAGGGCTCCTACGCCTCAGTGTCCATCGCTGACGAGGAGGAGGCCTATCGGGCCGTGATGGAGCTGTACCGCTGCGGACACCGCCGCATTGCGGCGCTGGTAGCCCGCACCGATGACCGGGCCATCAGCCAGCTGCGCTATCAGGGGTATCTCCGGGCGCTGGCGGACTGCGGCCTGCCGACGGAGGAGGAGCTGGTGATCCGCGCCGGGTCCTTTGACATCGGGGACGCCTACCGGGCCACGGCGGAGAGGCTGCGGCGGGGAGCGGACTTCACGGCGGTGTTTTCCATTGCCGACAACATGGCGCTGGGCGCCATGCGGGCGCTGCGGGAGGCGGGACGCCGGGTACCGGAGGACTGCTCCGTTATCGCCATCGACGGCCTGACCATGTCGGAGTATTTCCATCCCATGCTGACCACCCTCTGCCAGCCTATGGAGGAGATGGGGCGGCGCAGCGTGGAGATCCTGATGGACATGATCCACGGCCGGGGACGGCCCCGCTGCGAGACAGTGCGGACCGTGCTGCGCCGGGGAGCGTCCGTGCGGCGGATCAACTGAGTTTTTCCCATCCCAAGGGATGTGAAAAATAATAAATGAAGGAGAAATGAAAATGAAGAAGTTTCTTGCATTGGCTCTGGCTCTTGTTCTGGCGCTGTCTCTGGCAGCCTGCGGCAAGAAGGCAGACGACAACAAGGGCAATGGAGACGAAGCGAAGGGTTCCGTGTACTACCTGAACTTCAAGCCCGAGGCCGACAAGGCCTGGCAGGATCTGGCCAAGACCTACACTGAGCAGACCGGCGTGGAGGTCAAGGTCGTCACCGCCGCCTCCGGCCAGTATGACACCATGCTGACCTCCGAGCTGGACAAGTCCGCTCCTCCCACCATGTTCCAGGTGGGCAACCAGGGCGCCGTCAACTCCTATGGCGATTTCTGCTATCCTCTGGATAACGCCGACGTCATGAAGGAAATGACCACCCAGGACTTCAACCTGAAGAATGCCAACGGCGAGACCGTGTCCATCGGCTACTGCTATGAGGCCTTTGGCATCATCGTCAACAAGGCTCTGCTGAAGCAGGCCGGCTATGAGCTCTCCGATATCACCAACTTTGAGACCCTGAAGAAGGTCGCCGACGACATCCACAGCCGCGCTGCCGAGCTGGGCTTTGACGCCTTCAGCTCCGCCGGCCTGGAGGACTCCTCCAGCTGGCGCTTCTCCGGTCACCTGGCCAACATGCCCCTGTTCTATGAGTTCCGGGATGACAACGTCACCTCTCAGCCCGCCGCCATCAAGGGCACCTATCTGGACAACTTCAAGAACGTCTGGGATCTGTACACCACTGACTCCGCCACCACCGGCGCTGCTCTGACCACCGCCACCGGCGACGCCTCCGAGGCCGAATTCGGTCAGGGCAAGGCTGTGTTCTATCAGAACGGCTCTTGGGAGTTTGCCAACCTCACCGGCGAGGAGAAGGGCTTTAAGATGAACCCCGAGGATCTGGCCATGATCCCCATCTACTGCGGCGTTGAGGGCGAGGAGAAGTCCGGCCTGTGCTGCGGCACCGAGAACTGCTGGGCTGTCAACAAGAACGCCAAGGAAGAGGACATCCAGGCCACTCTGGACTTCATGAAGTGGGTCGTTACCTCTGACGAGGGCACCACCATGCTGGCTGAGCAGTTTGGCCCCTGCCCCTTCAAGAACGCCAAGACCCCCGAGAACGTGTTCTTTGCCGATGCCAATGCCTATACCACTGCCGGCAACTACATTGTGACCTGGGCCTTCAACTGGACTCCCGCCGTGGATGACTGGCGTGCGGGCGTGGTGGACGCTCTGACCCAGTACACCGTCAACGGCGGCAGCTGGAACGACGTCAAGACCGCCTTCGTGGACGGCTGGGCCACCCAGTATGCCAAGGAGAACGGCTGAGCTATAAGCGCTCCGTTGTAACGCAATAGGACCGGGGGCGGGCTTATCGCCCGCCCCCGATTTTCTCACCTGCGGCGCACAGAGCTGTTGGCCGGTATGGACCGGGCAAGAGCTCCGGGCGCCGCCCGGAAAAAACATAGATAGGAGAGAGGCGTCATGAAACTTCCGAAACATCGCCGGGATGAGGCCGCGCTGAATTCCCGGCTGATCCGCCGCCCCATCAAGCGCATGGTGTGGCTGTTTTTGCTGCCCACCTTTGCCGCCTTCTGCATCGGCTTCCTGTACCCCTTCTTCAAGGGGCTGTTTCTGTCCTTCTGCAACTTCCGTATTACCAGCCAGTGGACATGGACGGGGCTGGAAAACTACCGGAAGGCCTTCCAGGACCCCAGCTATATGCACGCGTTCTGGTACACGGCGCTGTTTGCTCTGGTGAGCCTGATCGTTATCAATCTGTTTGCCTTTGCCATTGCCTATGCACTGACCCAGAAGTTCAAGGGCACCAACGTGTTCCGCACGGTGTTTTTCCTGCCCAACCTCATCGGCGGCATCGTGCTGGGCTATATCTGGTCCATGATCTTCGACGGCATCCTCGTCAAGTATAACACCTCCGTGATCCTGGAGACGAAATACGGCTTCTGGGGTCTGGTGATCCTGGTGTGCTGGCAGCAGATCGGCTATATGATGATCATCTATATTGCCGGACTCCAGGCCGTGTCCGAGGATATGCTGGAGGCGGCCCGCATCGACGGCGCCAACCGCTGGCAGACCCTGTGGCGGGTCACTATCCCCAACGTGATGCCCTCTATCACCATCTGTATGTTCCTGAGCCTGACCAACGGCTTCAAGCTGTTTGACCAGAACCTGGCCCTGACCGCCGGGCGTCCCTTCCAGCAGCTGGGCAATGGAGAGACCATCAAAACAACGGAAATGCTGGCCCTGAACATCGTCAACGCCTTCGGCACCAGCGGCGGCGGCAACCGCGGCGTGGGTCAGGCCAAGGCCGTGATCTTCTTCATCGTGGTGGCGGCCATCAGCATCATCCAGCTTCAGGCCAGCCGCCGCAAGGAGGTGCAGCAATGATCAAAACCGAAGCTCTGCGCCGCAGAGAGCACCGTCAGGCGCTGCTGACGGTGGTGTTCACCATCATCTCCGTGATCTATCTGATGCCGGTGCTCCTGGTGCTCATCAACTCCCTGAAGGCCAACGCCTTTGTCAACACCGAGACCTTCAAGCTGCCCACGGCGGAATCCTTTGTGGGGCTGAAGAACTATGTCAAGGGCATGACCTTCGGCAACTTCGCCTTCTATAAGGTGGTATTCTACAGCTTCTTCATCACCATTACCTCCACGGCGCTGATCCTGCTGTGCACGTCCATGGCGGCGTGGTACATCTCCCGGGTGGGGAGCCTGGTCAGCAAGATCGTGTACTACCTGTGCGTATTCTCCATGGTGGTGCCCTTCCAGATGGTCATGTACACCCTGGCCCGGACGGCGGATCAGGTGCATCTGAACACCCCTTGGACCATCCCCGTGGTATACCTGGGCTTCGGTGCGGGCCTTGCCGTGTTTATGTTCACGGGCTTTGTCAAGAGTCTGCCGCTGGAGATCGAGGAGGCCGCCGCCATCGACGGCTGCGGCCCGGTGGGCACCTTCTTCCGGGTGGTGCTGCCTATGCTGAAGCCCACCATGATCTCCGTGGGCGTGCTGGAGATCATGTGGGTATGGAACGACTATCTGCTGCCCAGCCTGGTGCTGGACATCAACCAGTACCGCACCATCCCCATCCACATTCAGTACCTCAAGGGCAGCTACGGCACCGTGGACATGGGCGCCACCATGGCCCTGATCATGCTGAGCATCCTGCCGGTCATTATCTTCTATCTGTGCTGCCAGAAGCACATCATCAAGGGCGTGGCCGCCGGAGCCGTGAAGGGCTAAGGAGCATAGAGCCTCCGCTCGGAGGGCGGGGCTGATAAGTATTTCAAAGCATTTCTATAAGTAAGTGAGTGACTACCTATGAATCGAAGCAGCGGCATTCTGATGCCCATTTTCTCCCTGCCGTCCCCCTATGGCATCGGCACGCTGGGCAAAGCGGCGTATGACTTTGCGGACTTTCTGGCGGAGGCGGGCCAGCACTATTGGCAGATGCTGCCCCTTGGCCCCACCAGCTATGGGGATTCCCCCTATCAGAGCTTTTCCACCTTTGCCGGCAACCCCTATTTCATCGATCCGGACCTGCTGGTGGAGGACGGCCTTTTGACGAAACAGGAGGTGAAGGCCTACCGCTGGGGGAGTGACCCCCGCCATGTGGACTACGGCGCTGTGTATAACAGCCGGCTGAAGCTGCTGTCCAAGGCCAAAAAGCGGGGCTGGGAGCGTGACCGGGAGGAGGTCACGGCCTTTGTGGCGGAGAACGCCCGGTGGTTGCCGGACTACGCCCTGTTCATGGCCTGCAAGCGCCATTTCGGGATGCGCTCCTGGACGGAGTGGGAGGATGAGGACATCCGCCTGCGCCGCTCGCAGTTGGTATTGGAGCAGTACCGTACCCTGCTGCGGGAGGATGTGGAGCTGTTCACCTATATCCAGTATTTGTTCTTCCGGCAGTGGGAGGCTCTGCGGACCTATCTCCACGGGAAGGACATCCATATCATCGGTGACCTGCCCATCTATGTGGCCATGGACTCCGCCGATGTGTGGGCCGAGCCGGAGAATTTCCAGTTGGATGACCGGTGCGTCCCCACGGAGGTGTCCGGTGTGCCGCCGGACTACTTCAGCGCCGACGGCCAGCTGTGGGGCAACCCCCTCTATCGCTGGGATCGGATGCAGGCCGACGGCTTCGGCTGGTGGATCCGCCGCATCGACGGCGCCGGGAAGTTGTATGACGTCATCCGCATCGACCACTTCCGGGGCTTCGAGAGCTACTGGGCAGTACCCTACGGCGAGACGACGGCCAAAAACGGCCGGTGGGTCAAGGGCCCCGGCATGGCGCTGGTGGGTGTGCTCACCGGTTGGTTCCCGCAGCTGGAGTTTATCGCTGAGGATCTGGGCTATCCCACCCCGGAGGTGGCGCAGCTGCTGCGGGATTCCGGTCTGCCGGGCATGAAGGTGCTGGAATTTGCCTTCGATTCCCGTGATACCAGCAGCTATCTGCCCCATAGCTACGGGGAGAACTGCATCTGCTATACCGGTACCCATGACAACAGCCCGCTGGCCCTGTGGCGGCAGGAGGCGGATCCGGCGGATATTGCCTTTGCCAAGGAGTATCTGGGGCTTAACGACGAGGAGGGCTTCAACCGGGGCATCATCCGGGGCGGCATGAGTTCTGTGGCCAAGCTGTTTGTGGCTCAGATGCAGGACTATCTGGAGCTGGGGGCGGGACACCGCACCAACGAGCCGGGGACTCAGTCCGGCAACTGGCAGTGGCGGATGCTGCCGGGAGAGCTGACGCCGGAGCTGGCGCAGCGCATCCGGAAGCTGACCCGCATCTACGGCCGATTGGCCTGAAAAGCAACGGGAGGGACCGAGCCGATGCTCGGTCCCTTTTTCCGTGGAAGGAGAAGGATATGATCCGTGTGTATGAGGCGCGGCGGTGGGAGGCGGCACGGATGGCGCAGCTGCTGGGGGTGTGGGAGGCATCCGTCCGGGCACCCGCCTGTTCCTGTCGGAGCAGGAGATCCGGCGCCTCCGGAGCTATGTGCCGCAGGCCTTGGCGGGTGTGGACATCTGCTGATCGCTGAGCGGGAGGGGCAGCCGGTGGCCTTTATGGGCGTAGAGGAGGTCACGGTGAACGAACAGGATCCTCAGGCCGTGGGCTTTTACCGGCATAGGGGATTTGAGGTTTATCGGCGGACCGACTGCGACGAGGAGGGCGGCCCCTATCCGCTGCTTTATGGGGGGACCGCCGGAACTGAAAACAGCCCATGACCCCGGCGGCCATTGGCCACCGGGGTCATGCTATGGAAAGGGAGGGGATGAAGAGGTTTACCGCTGTACCCGGCCGGAGCCGTCGCCGCCGGCCAGCTTCTCCACCTCAGAGACGGTGACACGGTTGAAGTCGCCCTCGATGGAGTGCTTCAGGGCCGAGGCAGCCACGGCGAACTCGATGGCGCTCTGGCTGTCCTTGCCGTTGAGCAGGGCGTAGATCAGGCCGCCGCCGAAGCTGTCGCCGCCGCCCACACGGTCCACGATGTGCAGGTGGTACTCCTTGGAGAAGCAATAGCTCTCGCCGTCGTACAGCATACCGGCCCAGTCGTTGTCGCTGGCGGACAGGGAGGTGCGGAGGGTGATGGCCACCTTCTCGAAGCCGAACCGATCGGCCAGCTGCTTGGCCACGGACTTGTAGCCCTCCTTATTGAGCTTGCCGCCGTAGATATCGGTGTTCTCCGCCTCGATGCCGAACACGTCCTTGGCGTCCTCCTCGTTGGAGATGCACACGTCCACGTACTGGCACAGCTCCGTCATGGCGGCACGGGCCTGCTCACGGGTCCAGAGCTTGCCACGGTAGTTCAGGTCGCAGGAGATCTTTACGCCGTGCTTCTTGGCGGCCACGCAGGCCTCCTTGCAGATCTCCACCAGATTGGGCCCCAGCGCCGGAGTGATGCCGGTGAAATGGAACCAGTCAGCACCGTCAAAGATGGCGTCCCAATCGAAGTCGGAGGGCTGGGCTTCCTGAATGGCGGAGTGCGCCCGGTCGTAGATGCACACGCTGCCCCGCTGGGAGGCACCCTTTTCCAGATAGTAGATGCCGATGCGGTCACCGCCCCGGACGATGGAGCGGGTGTCCACCCCCAGTCCACGCAGGGCGTTGACGGCCCCCTGACCGATGGCGTGGGCGGGCAACTTGGTGACGAAGGCGGCGTCCATGCCGTAGTTGGCCAGCGACACGGCTACATTGGCCTCGCCGCCGCCGAAGGTGGCTTGCAGCTGATCGTCCTGAAAGAAGCGGTAGTAGCCGTTGGGGGCCAGCCGCAGCATGATCTCGCCGAAGGTGACAATGCGTTTGCTCATAGTGATTCCTCCTTATCTGCGAACCAGATGAATGGCGAAGCCGCCAAATTCACCGTCGATATAGATGGCCTTGGTGCTGCCCTTGGCATCCGTCTTGCGGGTCTCCGGCAGGCAGCGGATGCCGCACAGGCCCAGATGATACACCGCCCGGTCCACGTTGCTGGTGGCGATGGCGATGTGCCCGTGGGTGCCACGGCCGGGGGTCTTGGTACACTCCACGGCGTGGAGAGCCTGCACGGAGGAGTTGCCCATCTGATAGGCAAAGCCGAACATATCGCACAGGGTGCGGGCCAGTCGGTCGGCCTCGGCCTCGCTGCCGCAGTTGACGCCCACATGGTCCAGCGAGAAGCCCAGCATGGTGCGGACGGCCTCCCGGCTCAGGCGGGTGATCTCCGCCCAATCCTCCTGCTGGATGAGGTCCTTTTTCACCATCCATGTGCCGCCGCAGGCCACGATCTGGTCAAAGGCCAGATAATCCGCCAGATTCTTGGCGTTGACGCCGCCGGTGGGCATCCATTTCAGGGTCTTGTAGGGGCCGGCCAGAGCCTTCAGCTTGGCCACGCCGCCGTTCTGCTCGGCGGGGAAGAACTTCACCACCTCCAGACCCAGTGCCATGGCCTGCTCCATCTCGCCGGGAGTGGCGGTGCCGGGGATCATGAGCGCCCCCTTGGACAGGCCGTAGCGCACGGTGTCGGGGTTGAAGCCGGGACTGACGATGAATCTGGCACCGGCGTCCAGCGCACGGTCCAGCTGGTCGTGGGTCAGCACGGTGCCAGCACCCACCAGCATTTCCGGAACCTCCCGGCTGATGGCCCGGATGGCCGCCTCGCCGGCGGCGGTGCGGAAGGTGACCTCGGCCACCGGCAGCCCTCCGGCTACCAGCGCCTTCGCCAGAGGCACGGCCTTTTCAGCGTCGTCGATGGCGATGACCGGGACGATGCCGATGTCAGAGATTTGTTTCAGAACAGGATGCATGGATAGACCCTCTTTTCTGTGTAATAGTGGAAATGGTTGATGCTGCGTGAGAACACGCAGACGGGATAAAGGGGAAAACACCGCACCCGGCGTCAGCGCCGGATGTTGCCGGAACACGCTCAGATGCGGTGGTTCTTTCGGATTTTGACAGGGGGATCACTTGCTGCCCTTTTCCAGCGCCTCCCACAGGCCGGACAGGTACACGGCGCCCAGCGCACGGTCATACAGCCCGTAGCCGGCACGGCCCTGTTCGTCCCAGATCATGCGGCCGTGGTCGGGGCGGATGTAGCCGTCGAAGCCCACATCGTGGTAGGCCTTCATGATCTCGTAGAGGTCCAGACTGCCGTCGCCGGAGAAGTGGGCGGCCTCCTCGAACTGGCCGGGCCCAGTGAATCGGATGTTGCGGACATGGGCGAAGTGGATGCGGCCCTGTGCACCGAACTCCCGTACCATGGCGGGGATGTCGTTGCAGGGGTTGGAGCCCATGGAGCCGGAGCAGAGGGTCAGCCCGTTATAGGGACTGTCCACCAGCGACAGGATGCGGCGGACGTTTTCGGCGTTGGTGCAGATGCGGGGCAGACCGAAGATATCCCAAGGGGGATCGTCCGGGTGGATGGCCAGCTTCACATCGTACTGCTCACACACGGGGATCACCGCCTTCAGGAAGTACTGAAGATTGCGAAACAGATCCTCATGGGACACGGAGGCGTATTGGGCGAAGAGCTTTTTCAGCTCCGTCATGCGCTCCGGCTCCCAGCCCGCCATCTCGAAGTCACCGGCACCCTGTTGGATGCGGTCGGCAAAGGCCTGCGGATCAGTGATGCGGTCGATAATGGACTGGTCATAGGCCAGAACGGTGGCGCCGTCGAACCGGGGCTTGGCCAGATCCGTGCGGGTCCAGTCGAACACCGGCATGAAGTTGTAGCAGATGACCTTGACCCCAGCCTGACCCAAGCGGGCCACGGTCTGGCGGTAGTTGTCGATGTATTCGTCCCGACTGGGCAGGCCCAGCTTGATGTCCTCGTGGATATTGACGCTTTCTATGACCTCCAGCTCCAGACCGGCGTCGTTGACTTCATGCTTCAGCGCCCGAATACGCTCCGTGGGCCACAGAGCCCCGGCGGGCATATCCATCAAGGAACTGACAACACCGCTCATGTTGGGGATCTGCTTGATATAGCGCAGCGGTATGGGATCCATCTGACTGCCATACCAGCGAAATGTCATTTTCATGGCTGATTGCTCCTTACTCTCTCTCACTCAGCTGCCGGCGCAGGATATCACGCACCGCTCCCGGCCCTGCCAGCATGGCACGGAAATCGTCCTCCACCGTTTTGGCCAGCCCTGCCTCATACAGGTCCACACCGAAGATATCGGCGTTTTGCAGGATGGGACGCAGCTGATGGGTGAAGGTATCGGGCTTTCCGAGGGTTACGTCCGCCAGCAGCGGCTGCAGCTGGGGAAGCAGGGGATCCGGACTCACCGGCATCGTCTTACCGGCATCGTCTACTCCCAGCAGATAGCGGCACCAGCCGGCAAAGACCAGCGGGATATACCGCAGCTGTGCCATGGGGAGGCTGCGCTCCCGGTAACGGCGCAGGGTGCCGCCGTAGCGCACTGGTAGCTTCTGAGAGGTATCGGTGGCGATGCGCTGGGGCGTGTCGGGAATGGCGGGGTTGGGGAAGCGCTCATGGAGCACCTGATGAATAAACTCCGTGGGCCGGAGGATGCCGGGATCCTCCACCACCGGGAGACTCTCGCCGGCGATACGCTCCACCAGCGTTACAAGGTCGGTATCTCGCATCTCGGCGGCAATGGTCCGGTAATCCAAAAGGCAGCCAAACACCGCCAACGCCGTGTGCAGGGGGTTCAGACAGGTGCCGACCTTCATTTTCTCCGACTTCTCCACGGTGGCCCGATCGGTGAAGTAGACACCCGCCTGTTCCAGCGGAGGCCGACCGTTGGGGAAGTGATCCTCCAGCACCAGATACTCCGTCACCTCGGCATTGACGAAGGGGGCGGAGACGGTGCCGGTGACGCTCTTGGTGATGGTCATGCCCGCCACGCCCAGAGCCGTCAACTGGTCGGCCACCTTCTGGGAGGGGTGGGGGGTGATCTTGTCGATCATGGACCAGGGGAAGCTGACGCTCTCCTCACAGGAGAGCCAGCGGAGGAAATCCTCCGGCACGAAGCCGCCCTTCTGCCAGCCCTCGGCAAGGGTCAGACAGCTGTCCCGGAGTTTTTTGCCGTTTTGGGCGCAGTTGTCCATGCTGACCACGGCAATGGGGCTTCCACCTGCCAGAAACCGCTGATACAGCAGGGAGACGGCGATGGAGAGGGTGTGCCGGGGCCGGTCGGGGCCGCCGGCCAGATCCTGCGCCACCACGGGCAGGAGCGTGCCGTCCATATCCCGGAGGGCATAGCCCTTCTCGGTGATGGTGAAGCTGACCATTTGCAGGGCGGGGTCCCGGAACATCCGGGTGAGGGTCTGCCAGTCGCCGTCCTGCCAGTCCGCCTTCAGACAGCCGGCCACGCTGCCGATGACCTCCCGGTCGCAGGAGCCGTCGGCGTGCATCCGCACCAGAAGGGAGAGGTTGTCGTAGGGGGTATAGCCCTCCGTGGCGGCGCTGAAATTATGGGATGCCGCCGCCACGATGCCGGTATCGGTGCAACCGGCGTTCAAAAGGGTCTGCTGGGCCGCCGCCAGAAAGGCACGAAAGATGTTCCCGGCCCCGAAGTGTATCCAGACGGGATGCCGGAGCGTCCGCTCCTGCATGGCGGAGACGTCGTAGCGGGGCAGGGCGATGTGCGCCGCCTGCCAGCCGCTCTCGTCCCGCAGACCCTGAATGTTCAGATGAAGCATAGAATGCCGCCCTTCGTATCAGACTCTGGTATCCACCAGATGCTTGCCCAGCTTCTTCTCCAGCTTGCCCTGCAGCCAAGTCAGGAGGGTGCTGAAGATCAGGTAGACAAAGGCAGCCTCGCAGTACAGCAGCAGGGGTTCGAAGCGGACGGCGATGATGCTCTTGGCCGTCATGAGGATCTCAGCCACGGTGATGGAGGACACCAGAGAGGTATCCTTCAGCAGGCTGATGAAGGAGTTGCCCAGAGAGGGGACGGCCACCAGAGCGGCCTGGGGGATGATGACCTCGGTCATGGTCTGGAGCTTGTTCATGCCCAGTGCCTTGCAGGCCTCGAACTGTCCCTTGGGGATGGAGCCCAGAGCGGCTCGGATGACCTCGGAGTTATAGGCGCCCTGACTGATGACCAGCGCCATAATGGCGGAGGGGATGGGCTTGAGGACCAGCCCGATGGAGGGCAGGCCGAAGTAGATGACGAAGATCTGCACCAGCAGGGGCGTGCCACGGATGACCCACACCACGAACCACGCAATGCCCTTCAGGGGGGCAATCTTGGACATACGCATCAGGGCCAGCGCAAAGGCCAGCACCAGGCCCAGTGCAAAGGACACCAGCATCAGCGGAACGGAGATGGTGAGTCCGGCTTTGAACATGGGCCAGAAGGAATCAAGAACCAGTTGTAATTTATCCATAGGGGTTCTCCTTTTTAAGAGACGGGGACGCCGCCACCGGGCGGCGTCCCCGCAGTTTCTAAGCGTTGCTTACTTGTTGTACAGGCTGACGCTGTCGGCCACAGTCTGGCCGAAGTACTTGACGGTGAGGTTATACAGGGTCTTGTCCTGGATCATCTCGCTGATGATCTCGGAGACCTTGTCGCACAGGGCCTGATCGTCCTTGCGGAACATAGCAGCGGACTCGATCATGTACTTCTGGTCATCGGCGGGCTGGAAAACAGCGGCGATCTTCACGTTGACGTCGGGACGGCTCTTCATGTACTCGTCCACGGCAGCCACGTTGTTGACGTGACCGTCCACACGCTTGGTGTTCAGCATATCCATAGCGCCGGTGAGGTCGGTGTCAGCGGTGGAGGCACCGTAACTCTGGGCGATCTTGCCGGCGGTGGAGGAGGGGGAGTTAGCGCAGACCTTGCCGTTCAGGTCCTCGAAGGACTTGATCTCGTCGTTGTCACCATTGACCACCAGGCAGAAGGGGTTCTCTGCATAGGAGGCAGACACGGCGTACTTCTCCTGACGGCTGGGATCGGGGTTCACGCCGCAGATAACGGTGTCATAGCGGGCGGCATCCAGGCCAGCCAGCACGGGGTCCCAGCTGTCGGAGATCTGGAACTCGGCCTCCACACCCAGACGCTTGGCGATCTCCTTGGCGACCTCTACCTCAAAGCCGGTGAGCTCGCCGGTGCCCTCGTCGTTGTAGACGTAGGGGATCCAGTTGCCCTCGGCGCCGATGGACAGCTTGCCAGCGTCCAGCACACGCTGCAGGGAGTTGTCGGTGTTGTTGTCACCATTGTTGTTGTCGTCGGCCTTCTTGCCGCAGGCAGCCAGGGAGGCGATCATCATCAGAGCGAGGACCGCTGCAAGAATCTTTTTCACTTTCATTCGTTTCACCTTTTCCTCTTTTTTATTTATTTTTCAGCTGACGCTGAGAAATACGTTAGTTCAGTCCTCCAGAAAACGTTCCAATACCCGGAAGTTTCTGCGGTCTGCGCTGAAGGGGTCGGTAAAGTAGTGTTCGTCGGCCACCTCCTGCACCAGATAGCCGGTGAAGTGGTGGGCCTGCATGATCTGAAGCTGGCGGGACAGGGACGTGTTGCCGTCGCCCCATACGTTGTGGAGCCAAGGGTCGCCATCCAGAAAGTGCATATGGATCAGGTCGTCGCCGAAGGCGTTGAACCAGTCCTCCAGCGTCTCACCGGCGGCGCCGGTGGCGATGTTGTCTACCATCATCTTCAGGTTGGGGTGGCCGATCTGCCGGTACATCTCACGGGCACGGGGCAGGTCGTAGACCAGATTGCTCTCGTCGTCCCGCAGGGATTCCATTACCAGAAGGATGCCTTCCGCCTCCGCCACACGGCACAGGCGGTACAGATGATCCCGACAGCGGTTCCACATGGTACTCTCGTCCTCGCCGGTGTAGCCCCAGCCGGAGTTCACCACCACCCGGTCGGCACCCAGTTGGGCGGCCAGACGAATGGCGTTGGAAAAGTAGCGGAAGGAGTACTCCAGCAGCTCCGGCTCCTGCGAGGCGTACTGATACTGGTAGGCGATGCTGGGGGCGGTGACGGACACCACCTGGACATCATGCTCCCGCAGCTTCTGCTTCAGGGCGAGAACGTCGCCGGTCCCCTCGTGGTCCAGCCAGAAGTGGGAGGCGCCGCACCAGAGTTCGATCTGGCGGATACCCAGACGCTGCTGGCAGTCCAGAAAATAGTCCAGCGAGAAGCGGCGGTAATGCTGGTTCATGTTCACCAGCTGACTGCGGCAGATGCCCATTACGCCAGCACCTCCTTCATGGCGGCTACGGCCTTTTCATCGGGGTAGGTGGGGGAGTCGATGTAGCGCTCACCGGGAAGGTACAGAGAGTAGTCCCCCTGATAGCCGCCCTCCGTCAGCTGGCGGAGGTATCGATCCACCGGCAGAACGCCGTCGCCCCATGCCCGCCAGCCGTGCCAGTTGCCGTCGCACAGCCGCACCAGACCGATGCGGCCGGGGAAGAGGGAGAGCCAGTTGGTCACGGTATCGCCGTTGGCGCTCATGATGTTGGTATCCAGACACACGCCCAGCGCCGGGGAGTTGACCTGCGCCAGCATCCGGGAGAGCTGCCGGGCGGTGTTCAGCACCGGGGCCTCGGCGATGAGGGGCGTTTCAGCGCCCATCACCGGGGCCAGCAGCAGCGTCACGCCCTCCTCCTGCGCCGTATGGCACAGATGGGTCAGCATGGCGGCTGCGTACTCCGTCAGCTCCTGCGGTGGGAGGTCCCAGCAGGCCCCGGCGGCGCTCAGCACCAGCCGATGGCAGTCCAGCTCCGCCGCCAGACGGATGCAGCTGTCGTAGTAGCCGGTGGTGGCATCCCGCTGCTCGCCCGCCGGGGCGGTGAGGGAGCAGCGGTAGGGGGGCGGCGTCAGGACACTGACCTGCAGTCCCGCCCCTTGCAGGGCGGCCCGCAGGGGAGCGGCGTCGGCATGGTCCCGGTAGCCGCAGAAGAAGTGCGGCACCTGAGGGACGAAGTCCAGACGCCGGAGACCCAGACGCTGCATGGCCTTCAGAAAGACCGGCAGGGGAAAGCGGATATATTGCCCGTTGGAGCCTAAAAGCCGATCCATTTCTTACTTGATCTCGCCGGGATAGCCGTTCTCGCACAGCTCGAACCACACATAGGCAAACTTCTCGCCGTCGGCGCACTCGCTGCCGTGGTGGGAGCCGTGGGGGGTGTAGGTGATGTCGCCGCCCTGCACGTGGATCTTCTCGTTCTCGGCGGTGTAGGTGAAGGAGGCACCGGGTAGCATGATGTACCACTGCTCCAGCTCATTGTGGATGTGCTGGCCGATGTAGTTGGGGCCGGTACCAAAGTTGGCGCCCATGGACAGACGGCCCAGATTGCGGTGCTCCAGCAGCATCATCTGCTGAATATCGGCGCCGGTGAAGTCCTCCTTGTAGTGCCATGCGCCGGACACGCCACGGAAGCGGGGCAGGCTCATGTGGGCCTCCTTCAGGCAGGTTTTGTCGTAGTCGTTGAGCTCGGTGACGAAGTGGACGATCTCCATGGTCTCCTTGGCGTCGGCGGCGCAGTGGAAGGTGACGCTCTCTTTGCCGAAGTCGGGGACAAAGACGGAGACCTCGGTGATGTTGAATACACGGCGGGGGGTGACGATGTAGCCCTTGCCGGCGGTGATGAGGAACACCTGATTGTGCTGCTCACGGGTATACAGCTCGGCGGAGAAATCCGCACCGGGCTGCAGGGAGATGCGCTCCACGGCGGCATCCTTATAAGCGCCCTCCAGAATGCTCACACGGGAGACGCCGTTGACATAGTTGTGCTGGATATCAGCACCTCTCGAAATCTTGACCAGAGCCATGATAAATTCTCCTTTACAGTATGGAAGTATCGGTATCTGCGCCCGAAAGGGGCGTGGAAAGCGTTTTTACTTGATCTCGCCGGGATAGCCCTCGATGCACATCTCGAACCAGATGTAGTCGCACTTCTTGCCGGCCTCCACACGGCTGCCGTGCCAGAAGCCGGTGGGGGTGTAGGACAGGTCGCCGCCGGTCATGTGGACCTCTTCGCCGCCGGCGGTGTAGATGAAGTCGGAGCCGGGCAGGGGGAAGTACCACTGGGCCAGCTCATTGTGGATGTGCTGGCCGATCTCGATGGGGCCGTTGCCCTTGACGCAGCCCATGGACAGGCGGCCCAGATTGCGGTGCTCCAGTAGCATCATGGAGGTGGTGACGGAGTTGTCCTTGAAGTCCTCGTCATAGGTCCAGCCCTGAGAGATGGTGCGGAAGCGGGGCAGCACCATGCGGGACTCTACCAGACAGGTCTTGTCGTAGTCGTTGAGCTCGGTGACGATGTGCAGGAACTCCAGAGGCTCCTTGCTGTCGGCGGAGCAGGTGATGGTGAAGCGCTCGGTGTCGAACTCCGGGACGAACACGCCGGGCTCGTTGATGTTCCATGCCTGACGGGGCGTGGTGATATAGCCCTTGCCCTTGGTGAAGAAGAACAGCTGGTTGTGTTCGGTGACGGAGTAGACGTCGGGGGTGATGGAGTGGCCGGGCTGCAGAGCGCAATGGGCGAAGCAGGCCTGATCAAAGGCGTTCTCCAGCACGGGTACACGGGCGAAGCCGTCCTTGAAATCGTACTTGACGTCGCTGTACCGGGCTACCTGAATGAGAGACATAGTAGGTTCCTCCTGTTTGTTTAAGTCTGTTTTTATCAAAGCATCTTGCTGAGAAAATCCTGCAGACGCTTATTCTTGGGATGTGCGAAAAATTCCTGAGGCTCGCTGTCCTCCACGATGACGCCGCCGTCGATGAAGATGACCCGGTCGGCTGCCTCACGGGCAAAGCCCATCTCGTGAGTCACCACCAGCATGGTCATGCCCTGCGCCGCCAGCTTCTTCATGACGTCCAGCACCTCGCCCACCATTTCCGGGTCCAGAGCGGAGGTGGGCTCGTCGAAGAGCATGACCTCCGGCTGCAGGGCCAGAGAACGGGCGATGGCGATGCGTTGCTGCTGGCCGCCGGAGAGCTGATTGGGATAGGCGTCACGCTTGTCCGCCAGCCCCACGGTCTGGAGCAGGGTCATGGCCCGCTCCTCGGCGGTCTTTTTATCCACACCCTGCACCTTCACAGGGGCCAGCATGATGTTGTCCAGCACCGTCTTGTGGGGGAAGAGGTTGAACTGCTGGAACACCATGCCCATGCCCAGCAGAAGTTTGGTGCTCTCCTTGGACGGAGCGGTGACCAGATCGGTGCCGTGGTAGATGATGCTGCCGCCGGTGGGCTTTTCCAGCAGATTCAGACACCGCAGGAAGGTGGATTTGCCGCAGCCGGAGGGGCCGACGATGGCCACCACCTCACCGGGCTGGATCTCGATATCTACGCCCTTGAGAACCTCGTTCTTGCCGAAGGTCTTTCGCAGGCCCTTTACGCTGATCATGCTCATTTTTCATACCCCCGTAAGTGATGGCGCTGGAATCCGAAATAGGAAACGCTGTTGCGGTAGCAGATGTCGGCAACCATCTCCTCCAGCAGGGGACGGTCGTCCGGGTATTGCCCCTCCTCCACCCAGCGGCCCAGCAGACCGCACAGGATGCGGCGGAAGTACTCGTGCCGGGTGTAGGAGAGGAAGCTGCGGGAGTCGGTGAGCATCCCCACGAAGTTCCCCAGCACGCCTCCGGCAGCCAGACCCTTCAGCTGGGCCTCCATGCCGTCCTTGCAGTCATTGAACCACCAGGCAGAGCCGTGCTGCAGCTTGCTGCGGACTCCCTCGCCCTGATAGCAGCCCATAAGGGTCACCAGAGCGGCGTTGTCGTTGGGGTCCAGCGAGTAGAGAATGGTCTTGGGCAGGGCCTCCTCGGTCTCCAGCGTATCCAGCAGCCGGGCCAGATCCGGCAGGTTCACCGCCGGGCCGATGCTGTCATAGCCGGTGTCGGGGCCCAGTTGGCAGAACATCCGGGTGTTGTTGTTGCGCTGGGCGGCGAAGTGCAGCTGCATGACCCAGCCACGCCGGGCATAGCCCCGGCCGAAGTGCAGCAGCAGTGCCGTCTTGTACTGCCACAGCTCCTCCTCGGTGATGGGGAGGCCGGTCAGCCGCTTTTGCAGGATGGCATCCAGCGCCGCCGTGTCCGCCGTGCGGAACACGATGTTGTCCAGCCCGTGGTCGGCTACGGCGCAGCCGTGGGCGGCGAAGTAGTCCATCCGGCGATCCAGCGCCGCCAGCAGGGTGGCCATGTCCCGGATCTCCGTCCCGGCGGACTGAGAAAGCCTGGCGATATAGTCGGCAAAGTCGGGCTTTTCCAGATTTACCGCCTTGTCCGGGCGGAAGGCAGGCAGCACCACCGTCTCCAGCGTGTCATCGGCGGCCAACTGCTGGTGCCAGCGGAGGTCGTCCGCCGGGTCATCGGTGGTACACAGCAGAGTGACGTTGGACTTCTTCAGAATGTCCCGCACCCGCATCCCGTCGCCGATGACCTCCTGGCAGTGCTCCCACACCGCATCGGCGTTGCGGGAGGTGAGATAGCCGTCGAAGCCGAAGTAGCGCTTCAGCTCCAGATGACTCCAGTGGTAAATGGGGTTGCCCACAGCCCGCTCCAGTGTGGCGGCCCATGCCCGGAACTTCTCCTGATCCGGTGCATCGCCGGTGATGAGACGCTCCGGCACACCGCAGGCCCGCATCAGGCGCCATTTGTAGTGGTCGCCCTCCAGCCACAGCTGGGTGAGGTTGGCAAAGGAGCGGTTTTCTGCGATTTCCTTGGGGCTGACGTGGCAATGATAGTCCATGATGGGCTGCTTCTCCGCCACACCGTGGTACAACTCACGGGCCGTCTGGGTATCCAGCAGAAACTCCTCGTCCATAAAATACTTCATTTTCAGTGACCTCCGTCCGAAGGACAGCGTGATCTTGCATCGCACTGACGTTATTTATATATCATCGATATATCTGTGATATATTTCTTGCTTACGAGGATACCATAGTTTTGGAGGGGTGTCAAGTCGAAAATACAGCTATTTGCCCAAAATCAGGCGGTTTCCGGCGTTTTTAATGTACAAATTTTACGAGCAAATCTTGTGCAAAGTGACAAAGAGGGTTGACAAATGCAGGAAGGAATAGTAATATAAGGGCTATCTGATATATTATATGATTTTAAATAATGGGCCAGTGATATATTACACGCCGGTCCGGGAGGTACCTATGCCACGCATTGCCGCTGAAAAGCAAAAATGTCTGTCCCGTGTTGCCTACGACCGCATCAAAACCATGATCCTACAAAAGGAATTGATGCCGGGGCAGTTTATCAATGAGTCGCAGCTGCAGGAAACACTGGAGCTGGGAAGGACACCGGTGCGAGAGGCCGTGCTGGCGCTGGCACAGGACCGGATGGTGACCATCCATCCCCGCAAGGGCATCGAGGTCACACGCCCCACACCCAAGGATATCCACGACATCTTCGAGATTCGTGGGATCATGGAGCCGGCGATTTTGAGACAGTGCTGCGCTATGGTAGACCCCCAGTGGGCCATGGATATGCGGGCGCTGCTGCAGGGCCATGCCGACGATACGGCCTCCAACGCCGGAGAGACGGCGGCGCCGCTGATCGAGTTGGATAACCGGTTCCATCTGGAGTTGGTGGACGTGTTTCACAACCAGTATGCCTCCAACCTCATGCGGAGTCTGGTAGACTTCCTGAACCTGATCCGGGTCACGGCGTGGAGCGCCGATCGCTATCAGATCAGTAACCGGGAGCACATCGACATTCTGGATGCCATTCTGGAAAAGGATGTGGACCGGGCCTGCCGCCTGATGGAGGAGCACATCCAGCTGTCGTATCAGGAGGCCATCCATATGATGATGCACGCATCCTTTTAAGAAAAGCAAAGAGAGGGGACAGACCCACGGTCTGTCCCCTCTCTTGTCCTGAGTGTATCTTTGCGTGCTGTGCTTACAGGGTGACGCCGTCCCTCCAGATGGCCAGCTCCCGATAGCCCAGGCTCTCGGCACAGGTGCCCAGACCGGAGGCCGTTGCCATCACCCGGTCCAGCAGGGCCTCCACGGCATCGTCCCATGAATCCCCCTGCACCAGCGTACCGGCGTTGAAGTCGATCCAGCGGGGCTTGCGCTGGGCCAGAGCGGTATTGGTGGAGATTTTCAGCGTGGGGACAGGCCCGGCAAAGGGCGTTCCCCGCCCAGTGGTGAAGAGCACCATGTGCGCTCCCGCCGCCGCCAGAGCGGTGGTGGATACCAGATCGTTGCCGGGGGTCTGGAGTACGGTCAGACCCCGGTTCTGCACCCGCTGACCATAGGACAGCACCCCGCAAATGGGGGAACTGCCGCCCTTCTGGACGCAGCCCAGCGACTTCTCCTCCAGCGTGGTGATACCGCCGGCCTTGTTGCCGGGGGAGGGATTTTCATACACCACCTGCCCGTGGCGGACGAAGTAGTCCTTGAAATCCGCCACCAGTGCCGGCAGCTCCCGCTGCACCGTCTCGTCGGCGCAGCGGCGGAACAGCACGCCCTCGGCACCGAACATTTCCGGAACCTCCGCCAGCAGAGCGGTGCCGCCCATGGCCACCAGCCGGTCGGCAATGCGGCCCACCAGAGGATTGGCGGTGATGCCCGACAGACCGTCGGAGCCGCCGCACTTGAGACCGACGACCAGTTCGCTGACGGGGATGCTGCACCGGACATCCTTGGAGGCGTGGTCAATGAGCTGGCGCAGCAGCGCCCTGCCGGCCTCCAACTCATCCGGGACGGACTGGCACTCCAGAAACGCTATTCGCTCCGGGTCCCAGTCCCCCAGCAGCTTTTTCAGCTCCCCGATGTTGCTGTTTTCGCAGCCCAGACCCAGCACCAGCACGCCTCCGGCGTTGGGATGGCGGATCAGATCGCAGAGGATCTGGCGGGTATGCTCCTGATCGTCTCCGGTCTGGGAGCAGCCATAGGGATGGGGCCAGGCGTAAACACCGGTGACGCTGCCCCGGATAGAATGGACGGCTATGCGGGCCAGCGTCTCGGCTACACTGTTGACGCAGCCCACGGTGGGGATGATCCAGATCTCATTGCGGATGCCCACGCCGCCCTTGCGCCGGAACCCCCGGAAGGTCCGGGCGGCGGCAGGGGCTTCCTGTACCGGAGTGATGGCGGCGGCGGTGACGGCCTCCTCATTGAGGGAGGTGGCCAGATCATGGCTGTGGACCCAGTCCCCCACGTGGATGGCTTGGGTGGCGTGCCCGATGGGAAAGCCGTACTTCACCACGGCGGCCCCGGCGGGGATATCCGTCAGCGCCAGCTTGTGGCCCTGAGGAATGTCCTGCCGCAGAGTCACGGCTCCGGCGGAGGTCTCCACGACCTCTCCGGCCTTCAAGGGCTCCAGCGCCACGGCCACGTTGTCATCGGGATGAATTTGCAGGATGCGGCTCATAGCGCAGCCTCCTTCCGGCAGGCCTCCATGGCGGCGGCCATGCCGTCCCGGCGGATGCGCTCCAGATGAGCGGCTGCGGCGGCGGTGAAGCCGGGCAGCCGGTTCAGGTCCTGTCCCCAGAAATCCTCACGGGCCGCCAGCGCCGTGACCAGTGCTTCCGCCGTATCACCTGCGTGAGCGGCAAAGAAATTCAGTACGGCCGCCTCATCCCGCACGGGGTACGGCTCACCGCTGCGCTGGCCCTGGGTATAGAAGGCACACAGGGCAGCGAAGGAGAAGGTCAGCCGCACCGGCAGCCGCCCCGTCTTTTCCAGATAGGCGGTGACACTGGGCAGCACCCGTGCCCGCCACTTGGAGACGGAGTTCAGGGCGATATCCAGCAGCCGGTGATCGATGTAGGGGTTGGCGAACCGCTCCTCCACCGCACGGGCAAAGGCTTCGCAGTCCTCACGGGGCAGGGATAGGGTGGGGATGATCTCCTGAAACAGCGCCCCCTCCAGATACGCCCGGACGGCCTCGTCTTCCATACACTCCCGGACGATGTTGTGGCCCGCCAGATAGGCCGCTAGCACCATGCTGGTGTGGCCGCCGTTCAGAATGCGGACCTTCTGCTCCTTATAAGGATGGTGGTCCGCCACGAACTTCACCGGCAGCCCCGCCTTTTGGGCGGGAAACTCCCGGCTCATGGCCTCGTCGCCCTCGATGACCCACAGCCCGAAGGGCTCTGCGGTATCCAGCAGGGCATCCTCATAGCCGTTCTCGGCATTGAGCCGGGGAGCCTGAGCGGCAGGATAGCCGGTGACGATGCGATCCACCAGCGTATTGCAGAACCGGTTCTCCTCCCGCAGCCAGCGCAGGAAGTCCTCCTCCAGCGCCCAGTCGGCGGCGTGGCGCAGCACGGTGTCCCGCAGGACGGTGCCGTTGTCGGCAATGAGCTCACAGGGCAGGAGGATCAGCCCCGGCTTTCCGGCGTGCCAGCGCTGCCACAGCAGCCGGGTCAGCTTGGCGGGGAAGGAGGCGGGCGGGCAGTCGTCAAAGCGGCAGGTGGGGTCATAGACGATGCCTGCCTCCGTGGTGTTGGAGATCACAAACCGCAGCTCGTCGCCGCATACAAAATCCAGCAGCTCCTGCCATTGAGTGAACACGTCCAGCGCACGACTGACGCACCGGATGAGCCGCCGCTGGTTGACCACCTGACCGTTGAGCTTTCCCCGCAGGTACAGCTGGTATAGTCCGTCCTGCCGGTTGATGCGCCCCGTCTTGCCGGTGGAGGCCGGGGGCACGATCACCACGCTGCTGTCAAAGTCCGCCTTTTCGTTCATCTGATCGATGAAATCATCCACAAAGCCTCGCAGAAAGTTGCCGTCCCCAAATTGCAGGACACGCTCCGGCATCCGCCGGGACAGGGGCGCCTCTGCGCCCAAGGTCCGATAGCTGAGCAGGTCCATAGCCCCACCTCCATTGATATATCTGTAATATATCATGCTCTGCGTTGAGTGGACTGTCAATGCTCATTTTCACCGCCATAGGCGATGGAGGGAACATTTTCCGGCCCATTGCCGTCCTATAAAAGGAAAGACCGGCGGCGCAAGGAGCCGTTTGGGCAAAACTCAGTGAAATTAAAGGAGAAATGACCATGAAAAAGATGGCACTGCTTTTAGCGGCGCTGTTGCTGCTGAGCAGCTTGGCGGGCTGCGGAAAAAGCAGCAAAGGCGAGGCGTCGGTGGAATCCGTATCCATGATCTGCGGCCTGAGCGGTGTGGGACAGGTGGATCGCTTCGCTGGAGTCGTCAGCGCTCAGGGCGAGACAAAGATCGCGAAGGACGAGAACCGGCAGGTGGCCTCCGTGGCCGTGAAGGCCGGGGATGAGGTGAAAAAGGGCCAGACCCTCTTTACCTACGACCAGACGCAGGCGCAGCTGGATCTGGAGAAAGCCCAGCTGGAGCTGGACCAGATGAAGAGCACCCTCAGCGCCAAGCAGGAGGAGAAGGCCCGGCTGGAGCGGGACAAGAGCAACGTCTCCCCGGATCAGCAGCTGCAATACGATCTGGAGATCCGGGAGGCTACGGCGGCCATTCTGGAGCAGCAGTATAACATCTCCCTGAAGGAGAAGGAGGTGCAGCGCCTTACCGACAGTGTCGGCAAGGCCGAGATTACCTCTCCGGTAGACGGTCGGGTGCAGACGGTGAACGAAAACGGCGGAACTGACAGCAATGGGAATGCACTGCCCATCATAACCATCGTGGAGACGGCGGGCTTCCGGGTGAAGGGCTATGTCAACGAGAGCAACGCCTCCGCTCTTTCCGATGGGACACAGGTGCTGATCCGCTCCCGTGTGGGCAGCGATGTCTGGAAGGGCAGCGTCACCTCCATCGACTGGAAAAATCCTGTCTCCGGCGGCAATCAGAGCACCATGGATGGCGGCAGCGACGTGTCCACCGCCAGCAAGTACCCCTTCTATGTGACGCTGGACAGCAGCGACGGCCTGCTGATGGGCCAGCACGTCTATATCGAGCCGGATCACGGTCAGGGTCAGAAGCAGGAGGGCATCCATCTGCCTGCCTACTACATCAATGATGCCGACACCTCCCCGTGGGTGTGGGCACAGGATAAGAACGGGAAGCTGGAAAAGCGCAGTCTGACCCTGGGGACCTATGAGGAGGACTTGGCCACCTATCCCGTGGAGAGCGGCTTGGCGGCGGAGGACTACATCGCCTTCCCCGACGAAACGCTGGCGGTGGGTATGACCTGCGTCCCCTATGACCAGAGTACCTTCGAGCCGGACGGCAGCAAAACCCCGGACGGCAGCAAAACCCCGGACGGCAGCTTTGACAAGCCCACTATGGACGGCGGCTTAGATCTGCCGGAGGGCGGCGACGGTGCCGTAACGGACGGCGCCGTGACGGAGGGCTGAGCATGATCCTTGAAATGCGGAATATCTGCAAGGACTACCCCATGGGCAAGACCGTGACCCGTGTGCTGCGGGACGTGAGTCTGAATGTGTCCGAGGGGGAGTACCTTGCCATCATGGGACCCTCCGGCAGCGGCAAGACCACGCTGATGAACATCATCGGCTGTTTGGATGAGCCCACCAGCGGCAGCTATCTCCTGTGCGGGCAGGATATCACCGCCTGCACGGATCTACAGCTGGCGCAGGTGCGGAATCAGGAGCTGGGCTTCGTGTTCCAGTCCTTTCATCTGCTGCCCCGGTTGACGGCACTGGATAACGTGGCCCTGCCGCTGCTGTACGGCGGGGTGAAAAAGGCAGAGCGCCGGGAGCGGGCCCGTGCGGCGCTGGAGATGGTGGGCCTCGGCGACCGGATCGACCATCGCCCGGACCAGCTGTCTGGCGGCCAGTGCCAGCGTGTGGCCATTGCACGGGCCATGGTGGGCGGCCCCAAGCTGCTGCTGGCGGACGAACCCACCGGCGCTCTGGATTCTGCCAGCGGCGCACAGGTCATGGAGCTGTTCCGTCAGCTCCATGAAAACGGTGCCACCATCATCATGATCACCCACGATGCGCAGGTGGCCCGGCAGGCCCAGCGGATCATGACCATCCGGGACGGCGTCCTCAGCGGAGGTGACAGCCATGAATAAGAAACTGAAACGCTCCTTTCTGGCGGCGGGCATCGTGGTGGGCGTATGCGCTCTGGTGTGGGGTGGCCTGACTCTGCTTCGCAACGGCAGCCGCAGCGCCGTGAAGGTGTATCCGGTGACGGGCATCAGCATGACGGACTATTGGGGCGACACCACAGAGACCAGCGGTACCGTCGCCATGGATAAGCTCCAGAAGGTGTTTCTTTCCCAGACCCAGACTTCCGCACAGGTCTATGTGACGGAGGGCCAGACGGTGAAGAAGGGAGACCGGCTGTTGAGCTACGACAGCACCCTGACGGAGTTGGACGTGGAGCGGGCCCGCATCGCTCTGGAGCGCCTGCGGCTGCAACAGGAGAACACCCGCAAGGAACTCCAGCAGCTCCAGCTGGCGGAGGATAAGGAGAAGCTCCAGCAGCAGGCGGACGCCCTGACGGCTCAGATCGAGAAGAAGCTGGCGGAATCCACCGACGAGATCATCCGCCGGGATTCCAAGCCCATCCAGCCCGGCAAGCCCCTGCTGCGTGGCAGCGCTGCCGGCACGGCGGAGGACCCCCTTTACTGTGATTGGAACGGCGGCGACGCCCTGACGGAGCAGAACCTGTCGGTGCTGCTGCCGGAAGGGGAGAAAGAACTGTATGTGGTGCTGGTGACCCACCGGGGCGACGAGACGCTGGGGGCCATCATCGGCAGCTGGGGGCTGCACCTGACCCGTGGGGAGGACGGCACCATCGCCGTGTCTCTGGCGGACCTCCCGGCGGCAGAGGATATCTCCGTGGACGGCACCACCGACGAGATTCGCCAGCTTCGCAAGGAGCTGGAGCGGGTGCAGGACCTGTTGAGCCGGTCCTACACCAAGGAGGAGCTGCTGCGGATGCAGAATGACAAGCTCAGGGAGATCCAGGAGGCGGATACCTCCATCAAAATGGCGGAGCTGGATCTGCGCCGGAAACAGGCAGAGGCCTCCGACAGCAGCGTGTACAGCCAGCTGGACGGCGTGGTCAAGGCCGTCCGCACCCCCACGGATGCCGCCGCCAATAACGAGGCGGTGGTGGAGGTCTCTGCCGGCGGCGGCTATTACGTCACCGGCACCGTCAGCGAGCTGCAGCTGGACACCGTGAAGGTGGGCCAGACGGTGAATATCCGCTCATGGATGACCGGGACTGCCTGCACCGGCGAGGTGGTGGAGATCAGTACCCATCCCACCGACGGCGATTCCCATGGGGGTGATGGGAACCCCAATGTATCCTATTACCCCTTCAAGGTGTTCGTCAGCGAGGATCAGCAGCTGCAGGAGGGGGAGAACGTCAGTATCAGCTATCAGGCGGTATCCGACAGCGACGGCAGCAGCCTGTATCTGGAGAATATGTACGTCCGCACGGAAAACGGCAAGAGCTACGTCATGGTCCGTGGGGAGGACGGCAAGCTGGAGCAGCGCTGGGTTCAGACCGGTAAGGTGGTGTGGGACAGCTACACCCAGATCCGTGGCGGCCTGACGCCGGAGGACTATGTGGCCTTCCCCTATGGCCGGGACGTGGTGTCCGGAGCCAAAACGGAGGAAGCCACCGTGGATGCCCTGTACGGCTGGTAAGGAGGCGGTAACTATGTTGGAAAATATCAATCTGGCGCTGCAAGGCGTGTGGAGCCATAAGCTGCGGTCGTTTCTGACCATGCTGGGCATCATCATCGGCATTGCCGCCATCATCACCATCGTCTCCACCATCCGTGGTACCAACGAGCAGATCAAGCAGAACCTCATCGGTGCCGGCAACGACATGGTGCAGGTGCAGCTGACGCAGGACGGCAGCGCCGTGGACTTCTCCTACGGGGAGCTGCCGGAGGGCATCGCCGCCATCACGTCTGCCATGCGGGACGAGATGGACGCCCTGCCCGGCGTCTCCGCCGTGGCCATGTACCGCCAGCGTACGTGGGCCGACGGCATCTATGCCGGCAACCAGTCCTTCACCGGCACCCTCAACGGCGTGGACGACCACTACCTCTCCGTGGCGGGCTATCAGGTGAATTACGGTCGTGCCTTCCTGCCGGAGGATTTCTCCTCCCGCCGCAAGGTGGCCGTCATCGATACGACGGCGGCCCAGAGCCTGTTCCCCGGACAGAACCCCATCGGCGGCGTCATCGAGATGCAGGGCGAACCCTTCACCGTGGTGGGCGTGGTGAGCCAGAGGGTCACCTCCCAGCCGGTCATCAACAGTGTAGAGGATTATCAGATGTACGCCCGCACCACCTCCGGCACCGTTATGATCCCGGAGAGCTGCTGGCCCATCGCCTTCCGCTATGACGAACCCATGAACGTAGCCGTGCGGGCCTCCTCCACCAACGATATGACCAAGGCCGGAAGCGGCGTGGCAGATTACCTGAACAGTCAGGTGGTCACCAACCGCCAGCTGACCTATCAGGCACAGGACCTGCTGAAGCAGGCCTCCGAGCTGCAAAGCCTGTCGGAAACCACCAACCGCCAGCTGATTTGGATCGCCGCCATCTCACTGGTGGTGGGCGGCATCGGCGTCATGAACATCATGCTGGTTTCCGTCACCGAGCGCACCCGTGAGATTGGCCTGAAAATCGCCATCGGCGCCCGGAAGAGCCGCATCCTCTGGCAGTTTCTGACGGAGGCGGCAGTGCTTACCAGCTTGGGCGGCCTGCTGGGCGTCCTGTGCGGTATCGGTCTGGCGGAGATGCTGAGCCACGTCATGGGTACGGCAGTGGCCATCAGCGCCCCGGCCTGCATCGTGGCGGTGGCCTTCTCCATGGTCATCGGCATCGTGTTCGGTTTGGTACCTGCCGTCAAGGCCTCCCGCCTGAACCCCATCGAGGCCCTGCGCCGGGAGTAAGCACCCAAAGTCCCTCCGGAGGCTCCGGAGGGACTTTTTCTCTCCCGCAGGCGCTTTCCCTTGACACACGTCCCTCATCCCGTTACAATGGAGGAAAATATGCACTTTAAGGAGGAACTCCATCATGACCATTGGTCTGGTATACGCCATGCCCGGCGAAATAGAGACGCTGCTGACAGACGAGACCCGCACCCCCATCCGCACGGAGGCGGGCGTGTCCTTTTATCAGATCCGCCCCCATATCATCGCCTGCTGCTGCGGCGTCAGCAAGGTCAACGCCGCCATGGGCGCCCAGCTGCTCATCAGCCTCTACCACCCGGATCTGGTGCTGAACGCCGGTGTGGCCGGCTGCTTCGAGAATGTCCCCATCGGCACCATCGTTCTGGCGGAGGGCTTCGTGCAGCACGATGTGGATACCACCGCCATCGGGGACCCCGTGGGGCTGGTGTCCACCGTCAACCAGATCCAGTTCCCCACAGCCGATCTGCCTGCCGCCAAGGCCGCCATGGATGCCACCGGAGTCCCCTATCGCACCGGCTGGGTGGCCACCGGCGACTGGTTCGCCACCGATACCCCCCGCTCCCACTGGATCGCCGACACCTTCCACCCGCTGCTGTGCGAGATGGAGGGCTGCGCCGTGGCGCAGGTGTGCCTGCGAAACGGCGTGAAGTTCATGGCCATCAAGTCCGTGTCGGACTGCCTGTTTGAGCACCACGACTTCGCTTTCAACTTCCCCGCCGCCATGAAGGATCTGAACCGTGTGGTCATGGCCTTCCTGACCCAACTGACAAAGGAATGAGAGGAGGGAGAAAATGGAGATGGATTATACGGAAGCACTGCTGCGAGCAATTATTGAACTGATTGGACAGTGCGATACGATAGAAGAACTTCGTGAAAGCGTGAAGCACATCATGCAGGACTAAGTCCAAGCACAGCGATTCTACTCAAAAATCTGCTGCTCTGCACGAAAAAGGCGGCATCTCACACATCCAAGTCAGAGCACACAGCTTACGCTGTGTGCTCTGACTTTATCCTTATCGCCCCAGCAGATAGCCCCAACTGGCGGCCCCCAAGATACCGTCCACGCCGAGGCCGTGGTCGGCCTGCATCTTCCGCAGACCGGCCTCCATTTTGGCCCCGAACAGCTTGTCACTGACGGGGATGGCGTAGGGGTAGTACCCCTTGTCCTTCATCAGCAGCATGGCGCTCCGGACGTCGCCGCCCTCCATGCCGCGCTTCAGCATACGCAGCTCCACGGTCACCTGTTCCTCCTTCCTGATGGTCGGCGCAGGAGACGGCTTGGCCGTCCCCGGCGCCCGGTACGGGATACCGAAATACTCGCACAGTCCCCGGCAGGTAGCCTCTGCAATGGCCCCCATATGGCTGTGGAACCACTGGGCGTCGGAGGTGTTGTCGTGGAACACGTGCTCCTCATAGAAGCTTACCGCCGCCGGAGCCCGCAGCTCATACCACACGCTGCTCTCCGACAGTCGGATGGGCTGGTCGTAGATTTTCCGACGATACTTCAGGATACACGCCGCCAGCTTTCGCCCGCCGCCGGAGCCGGGATAGATCATGGGCCGGTAGCCCCGGACGCCGCCGTTGGCGGCGTTGGTGTGGCTGACGTAGTGGACGTCGGCACCCCACGCATCGGATTCCCGTACCGCCTGCAGCATCAGGGCGTCCCCGTCCTCACCAGACTTGGGCGTCCGTCGTGGCCCCCGCTTATACTGGATGCCGCAGGCCGCCAGATACGGCTCCAGCACATCCAGATAGAGGTTGTTGTGGGTGGTCTCGTCGCACCCCGCCACGGCGCAGGGATTCCAGTAGTGATACGCCGGGGACAGATACACCTTAGGCATCTCCGCCCGCCTCCTTGCTCAGCTGCTTGGCCGCCTGATGCAGCCCCGTGGCCGCCAGACCGCTGACGATGCCCACCGCCGCAGCGGTGATAGGGTCCCCCGCCGGATAGTCGGGGATGGGCAGCAGATAGAAGCTCACCAGCCCCAGCAGCCCGCCCAGCAGGCCGCAGAGAATGGGGATCCACTTGTTGTCCATCCGGCTGGCCCGCACGGCCATGCCCATGAGATAGGTGATGACGGTGATGGCCGCCACGCTGGCAATACCCAGATTTTCCATAAAAGCCCTCCTTATGATACAATGTCCCAGGTCTTGACCTCCTGATAGATGCGGTCGATGAAGGAATTGCCCCGCAGAGCCTTGTAGGCCCGGTACTCCAGCAGAAAATTCTCATACTCATACTGCCGGATAGCAGATCGTTCCTTGTTCCTATAGTATGTATGAAGCATATTGCTCCGCAACAGGCATTTCTGCCCCTCCCGCAGGTGCTTCGTCCCCGTCAGCGCCTCCCGCACCGGTCGCAGCAGCAGGATCAGCGCCGCACCGATTCCGGTGACGCAGGAGGAGATGCCCGCCAGAACCGTCAGCAGCTCCATATCGCCGCCTCCCCTCGTATTGTCTCCATGTTCTCACACCCCCTTCTGCCTGTGGCGTCCCCGCCGGGAAAGTTGTACCGCCTGTTGCCCTCCACCGGACAACAGGGAAAAATTTCCGGGCTCCCCAACAAACAAAAAAGGAGCCGACTGCATAGCAGTCGGCTCCTTGCGTCAAACAAGCTTACTTGTTCTTGTTCTCCTCCACGATGGACAGGGTGTCCTGAGCGATCATCAACTCCTCGTTGGTGGGGATGACCATCACAGTGACAGGGGCGCCGTCCTTGGAGATAATGCGCTCCTCACCACGGGTGTTGTTCTTCTCCTCGTCGCAGGTAATGCCCATGAACTCCAGACCCTCCAGAATGTGAGCACGGGTGGAGGGGGCATTCTCACCCACACCGGCGGTAAAGATCACCACGTCCACGCCGTTCATGGCGGCGGCGTACTCGGCGATCATCTTGTGTACACGGTACTCAAAGATCCGCAGGGCGATGGCGGAGCGATGATGGCCCTTGGCGGCAGCGGCCTCCAGATCACGGAAGTCGGAGGACACACCGGACAGGCCCATCATGCCGGAGCGCTTGTTCAGACCTTCCATCACAGAGGAGATGGAGCGGTCGTACTTGTTGGCCACATACTCGATAACGCCCACGTCCATGTCACCGGCACGGGTACCCATGGGCAGACCGGCCAGCGGCGTCAGACCCATGGAGGTGTCCACGCACTTGCCGCCGTCCACAGCGGCCAGAGAGGAGCCGTTGCCCAGATGGCAGGACACGATCTTCAGATCCTTGGGATCCTTGCCCAGCAGCTCGGCGGCCCGCAGGGTCACATAGCGGTGGGAGGTGCCGTGGAAGCCGTAGCGGCGCAGCTTGTCGTTCTCATAGTACTTGTAGGGGATGCTGTACAGATAGGCGTGCTCCGGCATGGTCTGGTGGAAAGCGGTGTCGAACACAGCCACCTGCGGCACGTCGTCGCCCAGCACCTTGCGGCAGGCCTCGATGCCGATGATATTGGCGGGGTTGTGCAGGGGAGCCAGAGGCGTGCAGTCCTCCACGGCCTTCAGCACCTCATCGTTGATGAGCACGGAGGAGGCGAAGGTCTCGCCGCCGTGGACCACACGGTGACCCACCGCATCGATCTCCTTCATGGAGGAGATGACGCCGTTCTGGGGATCCACCAGAGCGTTCAGCACGGTCTGGATGGCCTCGGAGTGGGTGGGCATGGCCACATCGGCGGCCTTGATGGTCTCCTTGCCCTCCACCTGGGGCTTGTAGGTGAATTTGCCGTCCAGACCGATGCGCTCGCACAGGCCCTTGGCAAAGACCTTGCCAGTCTCCGGATCCATGAGCTGATACTTCAGGGAAGAGCTCCCCGCATTGATGACAAGTACTTTCATGATGAAATTCTCCTTATCTTTTTGTTTCCGACCCCACACTATGGGGAGTATATCGTGATAATGATAGCATACCGCCCCAGCCTTTACAAGCGTTATTTTCTTCACAAGAGCCTCTCTGCCGCCGCCTCCCGCCGGGAAAAAACTTCAAAAAATCCGATTATCCAGTTGACAAAGGGCGTGAAACATGGTAACATATCAAAGCTGACGATTTTGCGGAGGACCCATGCGGGTGTAGCACAATGGCCAGGGCACCAGCCTTCCAAGCTGGGGATGCGGGTTCGATTCCCGTCACCCGCTCCACTGACTTTATTTGCGCCAGTAGCTCAGTTGGATAGAGCAACTGCCTTCTAAGCAGTAGGCCAGGGGTTCGAGTCCCTTCTGGCGCGCCACTCTTTTGCTGAAGGAGCATCGTCAGCATCCCTTGCGGTTCATATTTGGTGGGTGTAGCTCAGTTGGTTAGAGCACCGGATTGTGGTTCCGGGTGTCGAGGGTTCGAGTCCCTTTACCCACCCCACTGAATATCAGGGATTGGGAGAGATCCCAATCCCTGGTCTTTTTTCACACAGGGGTGTAGCCAAGTGGTAAGGCAAGGGACTTTGACTCCCTCACTCGCTGGTTCGAGTCCAGCCATCCCTGCCAAAGTGTATCCGGAGGGTCGTACCGACATGATCGGCTGCCTGCCCTCCTGCGAAAATAAACCGTCCGCTCCGTTAGCTCAGTCGGTAGAGCACCTGCCTTTTAAGCAGGGTGTCCGGGGTTCGAATCCCCGACGGGGCACCAAGAAAAGCCTTGAAACTCAACGGTTTCAAGGCTTTTCTTTTTTTGCTCATTTCTTATTTGTTAGTAATGCGTTAGTAACAGCGTCCGCAAGTGTCTGTGCGTCTATGTGCGTATATATGTTTGCTGTGCAAAAACCGGGGCCGCCAGCGGCCTTTGATTAAAATCGTGAGGGGGAAACCGCCCAAGGTTCCCCCCTCACACGCCCCTTTCCTTGCCTCATAGGGAAGCGATTCCCTCTAACACCACAAAGCTGGGCATTCCGCATGGTGCTTCTCTTTTTGGCATCTGGTGGATTCGAAACGAGCTCCGGCTTCGCGCGACCCAACGGGACGTCGAAGCCGGACGCAATATTCCGCCCGCCCACCGGGGCAGCATCCCCCAATTTTTCTGTTGGAAAAATCGGCGCACCTGTGGTATAATATCCTGACATCATACAGCAAACGAAGATTTGCGGAGGGATCACCATGAAAAACATCATTCTTACCGGCGACCGTCCCACCGGCCGCCTGCATCTGGGCCACTATGTGGGCTCCCTGAAGCGCCGGGTGGAGCTTCAGAATTCCGGCCGCTTCGACGAGATCAACATCCTCATCGCCGACGATCAGGCCCTGACCGACAACGCCGACAACCCCGGCAAGATCCGGGAGAATATCATCAACGTCGTGCTGGACTACCTCTCCGTGGGCATCGACCCCACCAAGTCCACCATCTGCGTGCAGTCCACCCTCCCGGCGCTCCATGCCCTGACCTTTTACTATATGAATCTGGTCACCACGGCACGTCTTTCCCGCAACCCCACGGTGAAGTCCGAGATCCAGATGCGGGGCTTTGCCGACGAGGGCCTGCCGGTGGGCTTTTTCGCCTATCCCGTCTCTCAGGCCGCCGATATCACGGCCTTCCACGCCAACGTGGTGCCTGTGGGCGAGGATCAGCTTCCCATGCTGGAGCAGACCCGTGAGATCGTGGAGAAGTTCAACCGCATCTATGGCGAGACGCTGACCATGCCTACCGCCATGATCCCGGAAAACGAGATGCAGCGCCGTCTGCCGGGCGTAGACGGCAAGGCCAAAATGAGCAAATCCCTTGGCAACTGCATCTACCTGTCCGACAGTGCCGCCGTGGTGAAAAAGCAGATCAACGGAAAGATGTTCACCGACCCCCTCCACCTCCAGATCAGCGATCCGGGCCACACCGAGGGCAACGTGGTGTTCACCTATCTGGATGCCTTCTGCACCGACGAGCATTTTGCGGAGTTCCTGCCGGACTACGCCAATCTGGAGGAGATGAAGGCCCACTACCGTCGGGGTGGCCTGGGGGACGGCACCTGCAAGAAATTCCTCTTCAACGTGCTGGAGGAGACGCTGGCCCCCATCCGGGAGGAGCGGGCCAGATGGGCGAAGGACATCGACACGGTGTACGATATCCTCGCCGCCGGCACCGTCAAGGCGGCGGAGACCACCAACGAGACGCTGGCGCAGGTCCGCAAGGCCATGCGGATCGACTACTTCACCGACCGCTCCATCGTGAAGGAGTGGGAGACCCTTCTCCGCAAGGCCAACCAGTGACCCGCAGAAAGGAACGACTTACCCCATGAAAAACAAAAGAGAGTGGGGCCGGGTGCTGAAATTCACCCTGTTCTCCATCTCCGCCGGGGCCATCGAAATGGCCTCCTTTGCCCTGCTCAATGAGCTGCTGCACGGGAGCTACTGGCCCTGCTATCTCATCGCTCTGACCCTCTCGGTGTTGTGGAACTTCACCCTGAACCGAAAGTTCACCTTCCAGAGCGCCAACAACGTCCCACAGGCCATGGCGCTGGTGCTGCTGTACTACTGTGCCTTCACGCCCCTGTCCACCCTGCTGGGCAGCTATCTGGCGGATACCCTCCATTGGAACGAGTATCTGGTGACGTTTTTGAACATGGTGCTGAATCTGGTCACGGAATATGTCTATGACCGGCTGGTGGTGTACCGGGGCGCCGTGGACACCGCCCGCCGTCCGGAGAAACAGCCGGCGGAGGACTGCCAATAGAGCGCCCGTAAGGAGGAGCCTGCCATGGAGTATTTGGGCATCCCGTTTTCCGTAAAAAATGCCCCTTGCCTGCAGCCGGATTTTCTGCCCTTTGCCCCGTGGCGGACGGCCTATCTGTCTCAGGCCCGCCAGCCCTTCCGCATCGCCGTGGAGGGGAGCGGCACCGTGGTGTATGAGACACGCATCCGTGGCGGGGGCCCTGCCGATCTGCGGTATCTGGAGCGCACCGTCAAGCTGCTGCTGTGGAGCGTCGGAGGCTGGCGGGTGACGCTGCAGGGGGACGAGGTCCTGATCTCCCGGTTGCGGGAGTGCTTCAGCCCCCACGGCTCCCGTGCCTTTGACGTGGCCATGATGGAGACGGTGTACGGCCGCCCCTTCTGCGTGGAGACGGCGGGGGAGCGCTTCCCGGAGCCCCGCCCGGCGGCCCGGCCCATAGGCGGGCATCTGGAGGGCTGTCGCATCGGCTTTGACGCCGGCGGCTCTGACCGCAAGGTCTCCGCCGTGGTGGATGGCCGCACCGTCTACTCCGAGGAGGTGATCTGGCACCCCAAGACCGCCGCCGACCCCCAGTATCATCAGCGGGAGGTGCTCTGCGCCCTCCGCACGGCGGCGGCCCATCTGCCCCGTGTGGATGCCATCGGCGTCTCCACCGCCGGCATCGTCCGGGGAGACGAGCTGATGGTGTCGGCGCTGCTGGCTGCCGTCCCGCCGGAGCGCCAACAGGAGGGACGTACCCTCTACCGCAGAGCCGCAGCCGCCATGGGGAATGTCCCGCTGGCGGTGGCCAACGACGGCGATGTCACGGCGCTGGCGGGCTATATGAGTCTCGGCACCGGCCCCGTCATGGGCATCGCTATGGGGACCAGTCAGGCGGCGGGCTATGTGGATGCACAGGGCCGTGTCTCCGGCTGGCTCAATGAGCTGGCCTTTGCGCCGGTGGATCTGGCAGAGGCGGCCCCCAGAGACCCGTGGTCCGGTGATACCGGCGTAGGGGGGCAGTACTTTTCGCAGGACGCCGTGATCCGGTTGGCCGCTGCCGCAGGAGTTTCCACAGATGCGGCCCTGACCCCTGCTCAACAGCTGCGGCAGATGCAGGAGCTGGCCCGGCAGGGCCATCCCGCTGCCCGGAGGATCTTCCGGGATATGGGGGTGTGCCTTGCCCATACGCTGGCCCTGTATGCTGAAATTTACCCGCTGCGCCATGTGATGGTGCTGGGCCGTGTGGCCTCCGGTATCGGCGGGGAGTGGATGACGGAGACCTGCCGCCGTGTGCTGGCGGAGGAGTACCCTCAGCTGCCGCTGGAGGTGCTGCTGCCGGACGATCGCTTCCGCCGCATCGGACAGTCCGTGGCCGCTGCCAGTCTTCCGCAGGTGCGCCCGTAACGCTGCCATCCCCGAATCGGCAGATCTTTCCGAACGGTGTGTGCCGGTTGGAACGCCTTGCTCAATGAGGTGTCCTGCCAAATGGTGTACCCTGCCGAGTGGAACACCCTGCCAGACGGGCCGCCTTACCAAATGCGGTACCGTGCCGGGTGAGGTGGCTTGCCAAATGACTTATCCTATAAACCGTGAATTTCCAATTTTTTTGTCCTGCTCCCGTTGCCGGGCGGCAGGCTATCGAATGAAAAAATATCAGAATGACCCTCCGGCTTTTGCCGGAGGGTCATTCCGTTGATCGTTCTTCTTAATGACAGGTGGAGTTACTTCGGGGCCGTAGCGCAGATCGCTCCAGACGGTCCGGAATACCCCATGATCGGACATCCGGTTTTCCAGTGCCGTTTTTGCCGGATATTGAAGAAATCTGTACGGATAGCTGTAATTGAACCGGCTATCCAGCACATTTCGGTATTCTGCGTGAGGAATTTCATCGGCGACATAGGCCACATAGCCCCGCCCGTGCTACGCCGCAGTGGACAGAGAAAATGTCCCGGAAATATCCCGAAAATGTCCCGCTGTCCATAGATGCCCTGATATCCGCAGGGGGAGGTATCCTCCTCCAGAGAGTGGTAGGGCGCCCAGAAGGTCTCCCCACCCCAATCGTACAGAACCCGGCCGGCGACCTCTCCGGCGGCGCTCCACAGCTCATCCGACTGATATACCGGCCAGACCTGTATGGCGGCTGTCCCATGGAAGGGTGGGGCCGTGTTCCAGAGAAAGTGGTGGAAGATCATCCAGCCGGCAGGCTCTCCCGTCAGCTTCAACCCTACCCCGGTTATGCACGGCGGGTTGGAGGCGCTGCTTCGGCAGAAGCCTCCCTCCTGGTCGAACTCCTGAACGCTGCCCACCACCTGTATGGCCCCACGACAGGCCTCGATCTCCTCCCGCCGCAGGAGCCGGAAGCCCAGTAGCATCAGTACCAGCCCGATGCCGGGCGAAAGGTAGTTCAGTCCCAGAGATTCGTCCCCAGGGCGATCAGGGCCGTGCCTGCCAGCACCCGGCCCATGGCCCGCTTCCACGGAGTGACCGCCGCCGCCAACTTATCCGGCAGGCGCTCCGGTACGCTGGCCTGCAATGCGGCCTCGAAGGCCTTTTCGTTCAGAAAGCCCCAGTTCTCCTTAGGCACGCTCATCACCTCCCGGCAATTTCCGCAGCTGCCGTTTCAGCCGGTATAGCCGTCCCTCCACCGCCCGCTCCGTAAGCCCCAGCTCCAAGGAGATCTGGGCGGTGGAGGGCAGATAGTAGTATTTTCGGTAAAACAGAAGCCGCTCGCCGGCGGATAGCTGCCCCCAGCGCCGCTTGCAGGGCGGTCTGCCGCTCCTGACGCAAAAGCACTTCCTCCGGCGTCAGATTCGGGGAGGGGGGATCCTCCGACAGGGCCTCGGCCCCGCCGTGCCGGGAGATCCGCCGGGCGTGATTCGGCGCCGCATGACGGGTGAGGGAGGTCAGCCAGCCATTCCAGCTTCCCCGTTCCTCCTGAAAGGGAGCGATTTTCTCCCAGACCCGCATGGTCACCTCGGAAAGACGCTCCTCCCGCTCCTGAGGGTCCCGCAGAATGGGAGCGATGACGTATCGCACAGCGGCCCATCGTGTACCAGCAGGGCGTGCAGCCCCTGCTCGTCCCGCTCACGCAGCAAGGCGATGATCTTCCGCTCCTGCATACGGTCTCCCTCCCTTCGCTTCTACTGGATCATACACGGTATCCGGAAAAATCCCACGTTTTTTGCGGCAGCTGTCAAAAAAGGATGAACCACCGAGAATATGGCTCATCCTTTTTCGTACATTATTCATCCGTTCTTACGGTAGACTATCCACTCCAGCAGCCGCACGGTGGTGTTGCCCACGTTGGCATACTGCCGCTCCGCCTGCCCCGGCAGGGAGAGGCAGTCCCGGCTCTCCAGTCGGAACACTTCGCCGCCGCAGGTGACCTTCACCGTTCCGCTGAGCACCGTCAGGTACACATGAGAGCCGGGGACGTGGTCCGCCGCCTCATAGACACCGCTGATGAAAATATCCATCTGGCAGCTCTCGCTGCGGCTGTCGGTATCAAAGGGGAACAGGGGATAGCGGATGACTTTGCCGCCGTAGAGGCGCTGCCCGGCCACGTCTACCGCCCGGTACAGAGTGGCGGGAGCCTCCTCACGGTTTTCAATGAGCAGCTCCAGAGGGACGTGGAGTCCGGAGGCGATCTTGCCCAGCACCGCCAGCGTGGGGTTCACGCTGCCACGCTCTACCTGCCCCCACATACTCACAGAGATGCCGGCCAGCTCCGCTGCCCGATCCATACTCAGTCGCTGGGACTTGCGGATGCGGTGAATATTTCCGGCCACAGCCTGATGCAGTTCCATACCGTTTCCTCCAATATTCTGTCTGTTTTCTCTATCATATTACTGAAATCGGGCAGATTTGTCAATACCTGACGGTGGAATATACAGATGATATTCGGCAGTATCCACTTGGGAGAAGTCACTCTGCGTGCCGGTGGGGGGTGAGTTTTCCCAGCAGCAATTTCTTTTTATGCCTCCGGCGGGTAACTTTCTTTCAATAGCGAAAGAAAGTACCCAAAGAACGCCAGCAGAAACCGATGGTTTCTGCACTTCCTTTACCTTCAAGAGTCTTGTTTGTTACGGGGCGTAGTGGGAATTGACTCAGCAACAGGCCCGCTGCCGCTCCTGCTCTGATGAAGGAGCGTGTGGGTCTACCGCCGGGGGATACGGATTCCCACGACCAGTCTGCGAACTGGTCTCGGAATGACAGAATTATCTTATGAGAGAACTCCCAGCGGCCGAACAAGACTTGTGCCTTCTTGACGTGTCATTGCGGAAACCGCCGAAGCGCCGCCTGTGGCGGAAGCAGCAAGGCGGTTTCGAGGAAGTGTCCCGGTTTTCATGCCACAACGTGGCTGGAAACCGGCTGACACGACGGTGAATCTTTCTGCCGCTATTGGCAGAAAGTCACCCGCCGGAGGCACGAAAGAGGCTGCTGGGAAAAGTATGCCGTCGGAGACAAAAGAGGAAAGAACTGCCGGAGAGTAGGGTGCCGACAACATACCATCGATGAACAAGGGCAAGTACGCCTGCCACCGATGGTAACAAAAGGGGAGGAGAACGGCGCAGGCATTCTCCTCCCCTTGATCTATGAAAGCGTTATCTCTTCCAGCGCACACCACCGGGGATGTCCGTGATCTCCACGCCCATGGCCTTCAGATCGTCCCGGATGCGGTCCGCCTCGGTGAAGTCCTTGGCCTTCTTGGCGTCGTAGCGGGCCTGCAGCAGAGCCTCCACCTGAGCGTCCGTCTCGCCGCTCTCGCTGACGATCTGGAACCCGCCGGAGGCCGGGGCGGTCTGCTTCTGCTCTGCCTTTTTCCGGGCGGCATTCTCCAGCAGATCCAGACTCAGCACCCGGTCGAAGTCCGTCAGCACATACCGCTTGGTGGCCCCGTTGGTCTTGGCCTTCAGCACGTCATACAGCACCGTCACCGCCATGGAGGTGTTCAGGTCGTTGTCCATGGCCGTGCGGAACTTCTGCTGCAAAGTCTCTGCCGCCGCCATATCCACCGCACCGTCCTCCTCCGGCAGGGCGGCGATCCTGGCGATGAGCTTGCCATAGGCCACGGCGGCGTTGTCCAGATTCTCCCAGCTGAACACCAGGCTCTTGCGGTAGTGGCTCTGGAGGCAGAAGAACCGGTATACCACCGGCGCATAGCCCTTCTCCTCCAGCAGGGACACCGTCAGGAACTCGCCCTTAGACTTGCTCATCTTGCCGCTGCTGGTGTTGAGGTGGGCCACATGGCACCACTGGGGGCACCAGGGGTGGCCCAGATAGCTCTCCGACTGGGCGATCTCGTTGGTGTGGTGGGGGAAGGCGTTGTCCACGCCGCCGCAGTGGAGATCCAGATACTCACCGTTGTACTTCATGGAGATGCCGGAGCACTCGATGTGCCAGCCGGGGTAGCCCACGCCCCACGGGGAATCCCACTTCAGGGCCTGATCCTCAAACTTGGACTTGGTGAACCACAGCACAAAGTCGTTCTTGTTGCGCTTGTTCACGTCCTCCTCCACGCCCTCCCGGACGCCTACGGCCAGATCCTCCTCGTTGTGGTCGTTGAACACGTAGTACCGCTCCAGCTTGCTGGTGTCGAAGTACACGTTGCCGCCGGCCACATAGGCGTAGCCCTTCTCCAGCAGGCGGGAGATGATGCGGATGTAGTCATCAATGAGCCCCGTGGCGGGCTGCACCACGTCGGGGCGCTTGATGTTCAGCTTGCGGCAGTCCTCGAAGAAGGCGTCGGTGTAGAATTGGGCGATCTCCATGACGGTCTTGTGCTCCCGGCGGGCGCCCTTGAGCATCTTGTCCTCGCCCTCGTCAGCATCGGAGGTCAGGTGGCCTACGTCGGTGATGTTCATGACCCGGTTCACATCGTAGCCCACATAGCGCAGGTACTTCTCCAGCACATCCTCCATGATGTAGCTGCGGAGGTTGCCGATGTGGGCAAAGTGATACACCGTGGGGCCGCAGGTATACATCTCCACGTGGCCCGGCGTGTGGGTCCGGAACTCCTCCTTCTTATGGGTGGCAGAATTATACAGATACATAGTCAGGCTCCTTTTGGCTGCAAATTTTAGCTGCAAAATTCGGAAAGCTCCGTGAAGAACAGAAAACGCCTCCCATGCCCGCAGGCATGAGAGGCGAAGCGGCTGCTCCACGGTTCCACTCTCGTTTATCGCTCTATGGCCGGTGACGGCGGCCTGCCGGAGGGCGTCTGCATCCCCCACACTCCCGGACGCACTTTCGGCCCTTGCTCCGCAGGACGGCTTGCAGCCGGTGGCCATCCCTCTCTGCCCGGAGCGCCGGGCGTACTCTTTCCGATCAACGTGCTATGTTACGATGCTTATGGTATCAGGATTTCCCGCCGGTGTCAAGTACGGCTTTTCCCGGCGGGGTACGGTTGACGCTGATCCGTCAGGCCCAGCAGATAGTCCGTGCTCACCTGATAGAGCTTGGCCAGCCGGATCAGAACATCGGTGGGGATATCCCGTTTCCCCGATTCATAATAGGAGTAGCACACTTGCGTGCATTGCAGATAGGCCGCCAGATCCTTCTGAAGCAGATCGGCGTCCTCCCGCAGGTCCCGGATCCTTCGATACATATTGCACCTCGCTTATGGGAGATACAAAGAAGTATATGTAAAACATTTTGTTTTATTGACAAAAATAACAAAATGTTATATAATGGCGACAACATGAGAAAGGAGAGACTCTATGAAAAGACTATTTGCAGCGCTTTTATCGCTGGTGCTGGCCCTCTTGCTGATGGGCTGCAGCAGCGCCCCGGCCAACGATCCCACACCGGGGCAGGCGGACGCTCCCGTGGAGGACAAGACCGACCCGCCTGCCGGGGAGCAGAGCAATGACAGCACCGGGGGCAAAGAGGACACCAATGCCGACGATACTGGCCGTGATGCACAGAATACCGGCGAGGGGCAAGTGGGCGATTACGCCGTGAAGATCACCGGAGTCCGCTTGGGCAAGGACTACGACGGGGCAGATGCCATCATTCTGGACTATGATTTCACCAACAACTCCGACGAGACCACGTCTGCCATGGAGAGCCTGTATTTTCAGCTGTTTCAGGACGGCGTTGAACTGGATTTCACCATCATAACGGGGGACGATAACTATGATTCAGACAGTTATATGAAGGATATCCGGCCCGGTGTGACCCTGTCGTGCCAGTGTGCATATGTGCTGGGCAACACCACCTCGCCGGTGGAGGTGGAGGTCAAGTCCATATCCGATTCTTTCAAGAGTAAGGTGCTCTACAATGTGGATCTGAGCGCACTGTCCTGACCTGCTTACAAAAGAACCAGAGGGGACGCAGCAACAGCTGCGTCCCCTCTGGTTTTTTGGATGAAACGGTTGGCGTTCCCGATTACTTGTTCTCTTGGAATACATCCCAGTTTTTGGCGAAGTACTCCACGCCGGAGTAGACGGTGGTCACCAGAATGACGCCCTGGCACACCAGATTCAGCCAGTGGGGGATGCCGAAGAGCATCAGGCAGATGCACACCATGGTGCTGGCGGTCTTGACCTTGCCGGACCAGCCTGCGGCGATGACCCGGCCCTTCTCCACGGCAATGAGCCGCATCCCGGACACGGCGAATTCCCGCAGCAGCACCACAGCCAGTACCCAGCCCACCATGTCGCCGGTCTCCACGAACCAGCACAGCGCCGCCATCACCAGACACTTATCCGCCAGCGGATCGGCAAACTTGCCAAAGTCCGACACCTGATTATAGTGTCGGGCCACATACCCGTCCAGCAGGTCCGTCAGGCAGGCCAGAATGTACACCCCCAGCGCCACATAGCGGCTGCCGGGGAAGCCCCAGTATACGATCACAAGAAACAGCGGGATCATAAACACCCGTGCAAGGGTCAGCTTGTTGGCAGTGTTCATAGGCATAGCTTTATTCCTCCTCAGAAAGTTCCTCCACCGCTTCGCCGGTGAGGTCGCCGTCCATGGTGCCGGTGATCCGCACCATGACAAAGTCTCCGGGCTCCACATCCCGCTCCGCCGTAAAGAAGATGCACCCGTCGATGCCGGGGCTCTCGGCGTAGCTGCGGCCCACATAGCTCATGGCCTGAACATCATAGCCGTCGCACAGCACCTCCACGGTGTCGCCCATGCGGCTGTCGTTGAACTCGTCCATGACCTGTGTTTGAATCTCCATTACCAGCTCCGCCCGGCGCTGGGCCTCCTCGGTGTCCACCCGGTTCAGCATTCTGGCCGCCGGAGTTCCCTCCTCCGGAGAGTAGGGGAAGGCCCCCACCCGCTGGAGCTTCTGCTCGCCCAAAAAGTCGCACAGCTCCTCGAAGGCCGCCTCGTCCTCATAGGGCAGTCCCGTGATGAGGCTGGTCCGCAGCACCACGCCGGGGATGCGCTCCCGCACCCGGCGGAACAGCTCCTCCAGCCCGGCCTTGGTCTCCCGGCGGCGCATGGCCTTGAGAACGGTGTCGTTGCAGTGCTGGATAGGGATATCCAGATAGTTACAGATCTTTGCCTCCCCGGCGATGGTGTCAATGAGCTCGTCGGAGAGATTGTCGGGGTAGAGATAGTGGAGCCGCACCCAGTGGAAGGGAAGCCTGCACAGCTCCCGCAGCAGCTCCGGAAGCCGCTGCTCTCCGTACAGATCCACGCCGTAGCGGGTGATATCCTGAGCGATGACGATGCACTCCTGCACCCCGTCCTCCGCCAGCGCACGGGCCTCCTCCAGAATGTCCTCCATCCGGCGGCTGCGGTAGTTTCCCCGCAGGGAGGGGATCACGCAGTAGGCGCAGCGGTTGCTGCACCCCTCAGCAATGCGGAGATAGGCGTACTGCCGGGGGGTGGACAACACACGGGGCAGCTCCTCCACGGGGCCGTTGATGTCGGCAAAATGGCGGCACTCCTGACCGTTCACCACCTGCTCCAGCGCCGTGACGATGTCACCGAAGCAGCCGGTTCCCATGATACCGTCGATCTCCGGCAGCTCCTCCAGAATGTCCGCCTGATACCGCTGGCTGAGACAGCCCGTTACCAGAATTTTGCCCACCTCACCGGCGGCCTTCAGCTCCGCCGCCGCCAGAATGGTATCGATGGCCTCACTCTTGGCGCTGTCGATGAAGCCGCAGGTGTTGATGACCACCACGTCGCTGCCGGAGCAATCCTCCTGCACGGTATGTCCGGCCTGCAGGCACAGGGCCATCATCTGCTCGGTGTTCACCCGGTTTTTGTCGCAGCCCAGGGATATAAATGATACATTCATGCTGTGTTTCCTCTGATGTTTGGTATGTGGATTTGTGATCTTGCAAAGGAGCATTCAAGGAGATGCTCTCTGGATAGGCGATAGAAATGTGATCTGCTCCCGCCGGAGGCAATAAGAAGAATGATCGGCAAAAATATGCCGCCGGAGGTGGTTTTGCATAGGAGCAATTTACCTTTGGGAAGGGATCCTCCCTATTCCTCCGCCATTTCCTCGCCCAGACGGTTCAGCACCGGACGGATCTCCTGCCAGGAAAAGCCCCGCCGCTGGAGAGCGGCAGCCAGCTTGCGCTGCGTCTCTCGATCAAGGGGCTTCCCTTTACACTTGCTGCGGATAAAGCGCTCAATGGCCTCCTCGCCCTCCGGCAGCAGGGCCAGCGCATCGTCCCACAGCTCCTGCGGGATGCCCCGGCGCTGCAGCTCCTGCCGCACCCGGCCGGGGCCGTAGCCCATGGCGGCATAGTGCCGGGCAATGGCGGCGGCGTAGGCCGACTCGTCCACGGCCCCCAACTCCTCCAGCCACTGGGCTGTATCCTCCGCCAGCTCCCGGTCGCCGCCCTTACGGGTCAGGTGCTCCATCACCTGCTTTTTCGACAGCATTCGGCTGCCGGTGAGTCGGGCGCCACGGGCTTTCATCTCCGACCGCTTGGCGGACTGCTCCACCTGCGCCAACAGCTGCTCCGGCAGCTCCAGACCGGGCCGCAGCCCGAAGACCAGCAACTCCTGCTCCGTTACCCGCAGCAGGTCGCCCCCCTCCAGGAATACCAGTACCCGGTCCTTCCTGCGGCGGGAGGGCTCGATGCGATCAATCCGCATCGTCGAAGTCGTCGGCGGATACATCCACCGCACGGCCTGCGGCCCGTGCTGCCACCTTGGACTGATTGCTCATCAGCTTGTGGAAGTCACGGCGGATGTTGGCCTCCAGTGCGTCGGCCTCGTCGGGATGATCCCGCAGATATTGCTTGGCGGCATCACGGCCCTGACCCAGGCGCACCTCGCCCATGTTGAACCAGGAGCCGCTCTTCTGTACCAGATCCAGCTTCACGCCCAGATCCAGCATCTCGCCCAGCTTGCTGATGCCCTCGCCATACATGATATCGAACTCCGCCTCCCGGAAGGGGGGCGCCACCTTGTTCTTGACCACCTTGGCGCGGGTGCGGTTGCCGATCATCTCGCCGCCGGACTTCAGCGTCTCGATGCGGCGCACGTCGATGCGGACGGAGGCGTAGAACTTCAGCGCCCGACCGCCGGTGGTGACCTCCGGGTTACCGTACATGACGCCCACCTTTTCCCGCAGCTGGTTGATGAAGATGACCACGGTATTGGTCTTGGCGATGATGCCCGTCAGCTTCCGCAGCGCCTGACTCATGAGCCGGGCATGGAGCCCCACGAAGCTGTCGCCCATCTCTCCCTCGATCTCGGCACGGGGGACCAGAGCGGCCACGGAGTCCACCACCACCACGTCGATGGCCCCGGAGCGCACCAGCGCCTCGGTGATCTCCAGCGCCTGCTCACCGGTGTCCGGCTGGGAGATGAGCATATCCTCGATCTTCACCCCCAGCGCACGGGCATAGGTGGGATCCAGAGCGTGCTCGGCATCCACGAAGGCCACCTCGCCGCCCATTTTCTGGGCCTGCGCCAGAACGTGCAGAGCCAGCGTGGTCTTACCGGAGGACTCAGGCCCATAGATCTCGATGATGCGGCCACGGGGTACGCCGCCGATACCCAGCGCCAGATCCAGCGCCAGAGAGCCGGTGGGGATGGCCTCCACATTGGGCTGCACATTGTCGCCATAGCGCATGATAGAGCCCTTGCCGTAGGTTTTTTCGATTTGCTGCATGGCGGTCTCCAGCGCCTTTTTCTTGTCGGAGACCACGGGAGCAGCTATAGAGCTGTCTTTCTTCGCTGCCATGTTTCTTCCTCCTGTATCAATGAAAATTTTCGTGGTAAATGGGCAGAGGCCCATCGATTTACAAAGTCGTTTCGCCGGTCATCAGGCGTCGGCATAGACCTCCCGATAGCGCAGGCCCGTAACCACACGGGGGATGCCCGCCGGATCCGGCAGAATCTCCAACTCACCGAAGCCCTCGCCTCGCATGAGCCGCAGGACGTCGTCGGCCTGCCCGATGCCCACCTCGAAGGCCAGGCGGCTCCCGGTGTGCAGCACGTCCTGCCAGCGGCGGCAGACGCTGCGGTAGAAGTCCAGCCCGTCGGTCCCGCCGTCCAGCGCCAGATGGGGCTCATAGTCCCGGACGGAGACGTCCAGTCCGGCGATGTCCCCGGAGGGAATGTAGGGGGGGTTGCACACCAGACAGTCAAAATCCCCCAGCCGGGGAGGCGGATCGGACAGAGCGTCCATCTTTAAGGACACCACCTGTCCGCTGAGACTGTTGCGGCGGATATTCTGGCGGCAGATCCGCAAGGCCCCCTCGTCCAACTCCCCCAGCACCACCCGTGCGCCGGGGACCTGACTGGCGATGGCCAGACCGATGCAGCCGGAGCCGGCGCACAGATCCAGCACCCGGCACTCCGGCAGGGGCCGCAGCCACGCTACCACGTGGTCCACCAGCGTCTCCGTGTCCGGACGGGGGATCAGCACGCTTTCGGAGATGTCCAGCGGCAGCCCGTAGAACTCCCACTCCCCGATGAGGTAGGCCACCGGCTCCCCCGCCAGATGGCGGCACACCAGATCCCTCGCCCGCTCCTCGATGGCCGGGGGGACATACAGCTGCCCATCCCGCACCAGCTGGCTGCGGGTCTTGCCGGAGGCGAAGCACATCAGCTCACGGGCCTCCAGCGTGGCGGCCTCGATGCCTGCCCGGCGGAGAGTCTGCCGGATATCCATATACAAATTGTTGTAAGTAGTCGCCATAATACGCTCCGTTGTCATATTTTGAGCTTTTCAGGGGAGAACGGCCGGGAATTTCTCACCAGCGGTCCTTACCCTCCTCCTCCGGCAGCACCAGCTTCAAGGCCTCAATGGCCACCTCCAGCATGGAGTCGTCCGGCTCGTTGACGGTGAAATTCTGGAGCCACATACCGGGGGCGGACAGCACCCGTGTGAGGGCATTGTCATGCCGCCCCACCAGCCGGTTGAATTCATAGGTGATGCCCACCACCGGGATCAGCAGCAGCAGATGCATCCCGATACGGACCCAGATGTTCTGCCAGTTGACGTAGCTGAAAACGATGCTGCTGCACAGGATGGACACGATGATGACCACAAAGAGGAAGCTGGTGCCGCAGCGGGGATGATGCTTGGGCTGGATGCGGGCGTTTTCCACCGTCAGGGGCAGGCCCGCCTCATAGCAGAAAATGGTCTTGTGTTCGGCACCGTGGTAGCAGAACACCCGGCGCACATCCTTCTGCTTGGAGCAGAGGATCAGATAGGCCAGAAAGATGGCCACCTTGATGACGCCCTCAATGAGATTGTGGAGGGCGGCGTTCTGAGCGCGGAACAGCCCGGCCACGAAGGTGGGCAGCAGCATGAACAGCGCCAGCGTCATGCCCAGAGACAGCAGCACCGACACCCATACCAGCACGTTTTGGAGCTTTTCTGCCGGAACGTGCTTTTCCAGCCACAGGTCCAGCTTGGAGGGCTGGGCGGCCTCGTCGTCGGGGAAGTAGTCCGCCGAGAACATCAGGGCCTTGACGCCCCGGATCATGGAGTCCAGAAAGGTCACGGCCCCCCGCAGAATGGGAAGGCCCAGAATGGGGTATTTGTCCTTGATAAGCGTCAGCTCCTCCACCTTGGTCACAAGGCCCTCCGGGGAGCGCACCACAATGGCCTGCTTTTCCGGGCCACGCATGAGGATGCCCTCAATGAGAGCCTGTCCGCCGATGGAGGTGCGGAATGTACCGGGTTTGTGTTCCATAGACGATGTAAGTTCCTTTCCGTAAGTATAGCACTTGTCCGAATGAAATGCAACAACTGTTCTATTTCTATCGATGCTCCGTGTGGGGCGGAATGGGCAGGGTAATGGTCACCAGAGCGCCGCCGCCGTCGGCGTTGCCGATCTCGAAGGTGCCGCCGTGGCGGGTGATGATTTCATCGCACACCGCCAGACCGATGCCGCTGCCACGGGCCTTGGAGGAGCCCTTGTAGAATTTCTGCTTCACATAGGGCAGCTCCGCCGGGGGGATGCCGGGCCCGAAGTCCCGGATGCGGATGACATAGCTGTCCGCCTCCCGCCGCAGAGAGGCGATGATGCGCTTGCCGGAGCCACCGTGCTTGGCGGCGTTGTCCAGTACGTTGCACAGCACCTGCTTCAGCCGTTCCGGATCGCCGGGGATAGGATCGGTGTACAGTTCGCCGTCGTCGTCATACTCCAGACGGATGCCGTCCTGTCGGAACAGCTCCTGATAGGTGTAAACGGCGTCCTCAAACTCCGTCTGCAGGTCCACGTCCTCGATGCGGAGGGTAAAACGACCGTCCTGCATCTTGGAGAACTCCAGCAGCTCCTCCACCATGTTGGTGAGCCGGCGGGATTCCTTGAGGATAATGTGCAGACCCCGGCGCAGCTGAGCGGGATCGTCGTCCTCCAGCAGTGTCTCGCTCCAACCATTGATGGCCGTCAGGGGGGTGCGGAGCTCGTGGGACACGGAGGAGATGAACTCCGTCTGGATCTTCTCACTCTGGCTGATTTTCAGGGACATATCGTTGATGTTGTCCACCAGCTCCCCCATCTCATCGGTGTAGGGGTTGGGCAGCTGGATGCCGTAGCTGCCGCCGGAGATGCGCTTGGCGGCGTCCGTCACCTCAGCCACCGGGGCCACCACGCTGTTGATGAACAGCAGACTGGAGATCAGCACCAGACAGATGACCCCGGCGATGATGGCGCTGATGATGAGGATGGTCAGAAGGATCTGATGGTCGATCTGCCGGGTGGCGGTGACATAGCGCATAAGGGCCACCGTGGAGCCGTTGAACTTCAGGGGTGTAGTGACGGCCATCACCGACTCGCCGGTGACGGGGTCCTTGCCGCTGAATACCTCGATGCTGCCGCTCTCCAGCGCCCGTGCGATCTCCGGGGTCTGGGGAGCCGTGCCTGCGGCCACGCCCTGAGTGGAGTTATCCACCCGGCCGTAGAGATTCAGGAATTGCAGCTCGATGCGGGTGCTGTCGAAGCTGGCGGCGTACAGCGAGGCGTTGCGGTAGTACTCGCTGTAGCTGCTCATGCTGTAAGAGTTGAAGTAGTCGGCGCCGGCCTTGGCCTTGGCTTCCAGCGTGGAGCGGGCGGAGCCGTAGTAGTTGTTGGCCACGGTGGCCGAGGCCAGAATGGCCGCCAGCACCAGTATCAGGATCACAGGCCCCACACTGTTGAGGATCCAGCGCTTGCGCAGGCCCTGTATCCGCAGACGCTCCTTCATGGACCGTCACCTCCTTGCTGCGGGGCCATCAGGCGTCCCACTTGTAGCCGTAGCCCCATACGGTGCTGATGAAGGTGGGGTTGGTGGCGTTGTCCTCGATCTTCAGTCGCAGGCGGCGGATGTTCACGTCCACGATCTTCAGCTCACCGAAATAATCCCGGCCCCACACCAGATCCAAAATCTCCTCACGGGACAGGGCCTTGCCGGGATTCTCCATGAACATCCGCATGATGGAGTACTCCACCTGCGTCAGCTTCACGGGCTTGCCGTTCTTTTCCAGCGTGCGGTTGCGGGTGTTCAGCAGGAAGGGGGGCTGGCTGATCTCGCCGGAGCGCTCCTCCATGCTGCCGCCGCTGCGGCGCATGAGGGCGTCCACCCGTGCCGTCAGCTCGGCGGGGGAGAAGGGCTTAGTGACGTAGTCGTCGGCTCCGGTCATCAGGCCCGTGACCTTGTCCATCTCCTGTGAGCGGGCGGTGAGCATGATGATGCCGATGCGGGAGTTGGTGGCCCGGATGCGGCGGCATACCTCGAAGCCGTCGATGCCGGGGAGCATCACATCCAGCAGCGCCACACGGATATCGCTGTGCTGCTGCAGCATCTCCAGCGCCTCCTCGCCGGTGCCTGCCTCGATGACCTCATAACCGGCACGGCGCAGATTGATGACGATAAAGCTGCGGATGCTGGATTCATCCTCCAGAACCAGAACTTTTTTCATAAGCTACTCCTTCTATGTCGTTAGTTGGCGTCCCAAGAGTGGACGATCAGGTTGAAATTCTGACGCAGAGTCTCCTCATCCAGCGAATAGATCCCACTGAGGGTCTCGGCGGCGTAAATGGTGCCGGTGCGGCGCTTGAGCACCACCCGATTGCCCCGGAGGGCCCGCCGTTCCCGGTTTTCGCCGGTGAGGGCGCAGATACTCAGGGCCTTCTCCCCCTGCACCGACAGCGTTACCTGCGTCTCACCGATACCGGCGTCCGAGGCGAGAGCGGTGACCTCGCCCGTCCAATCCTCCGGCAGGATAAAGTACCAGCCACCGGACAGGCAGTGATAGGTGCGCTCCACGGTGGCAAGGCCGTCGGGCCGGTACTGCTCCCAAAAGACCATGCCGTCGGCCTGCTTGGTGTCGGAGACAGAACTGTCGGGCCGGGGAAGCTCCGTGATGCCGTCGCCGTTGATGTCCTGCGGCGTCAGCTGACGATAGGGAGCCGTGGCGGCGGAGAGCCCCGTGCTGCGGTCCAGCGCAGCGTTGACGAGCCCGGCGTCCTCCTGCCAGACAAGGATATCCGTCACGGCGATGCCCTGGCTGTTGATGCCGGTGATGAACACCGCCGGGGTGTCCTGATCCAGCTTGCCGGTGACCACGCTGCCCTGATTCAGCTCCGCCATGGTGCTGGACAGGGCGCAGCGGTGGGAGACGGACAGCGACCCATCCTGCCAGCTGCAAAACTCCGCCACCGGCTGGTTGTCGCTGTTGGTTCGCAGCAGCAGAAGACTGGGGATGCCGTCGCCGTTGAGCTCCTGAAAGGACAGGCGGGTGTAGTTGCTCTGCATCAGCTGCACCGGGCCGGGCCGCATATCGTAGACGGTGACGGTCTGGACGTCGGCGCTGATCTTCCATCCCACGATCAGCTCCTTCCGACCGTCGCCGGTGAGATCCTCATAGTAGATGGAGTCGATGGCGGTGCCGCTGCTCTCGATGATGGAGGCCAGCTCATAGCTGTCCTCACGGGAGTGGAACACGTAAATTTTCAGGGGCTTTTCACCGTTGCTGAGGCGGAAAAAGGCCAGCGCCTCGTCCCGCCCGTCGCCGTCGATGTCCACCATCTGGAGGGATTGGATGTTCCGCCCGGAGGTGGGAGCCATGTATTCGTAGCCCTCCGACAGCAGCTGATCCAGCTGGCGGGAGAGGGTGGTGTATTCCGTGGGCAGGCGGGGCAGGGTGAACAGCTCCTCCATGGTACTGTCCATCCGGCATCCGGCCAGCAGCAGGCAGGCCAGCAGCAACAGCCCCAACAGGGCCGGGCGTTTCAGATGTCGCATAGGTCCCCTCCTTATCAAACGACAATCATACTCTTATATCATAGCACAGTTCCTGTGAAAAGGGTAGTTTTTTTTGTTTTATCCGGGGAAAACTTCAAAAAGGCCGTTGACAACCGCCGCCGGGGGTGCTATATTCTGGGGTATAAAAAAGGCATAGACGAGGAAGCTGTCCGCAGAAGGTCACAGAGAGGGTCCCCCCCGTGGTGCAAGGGATCTGACGGGAAGCGGAACGGTACCCCCTCCGAGCCGCTCGCCGAACGGAAACCAGTAGGCCGGGCCGGGTTCTCCCGTTACAGAGATCACGAGCGACGGAAAAAATTTCCGTAAGCAGGGTGGAACCGTGGAGTAAAGCTATTTTACCTCACCCCTGAACCGTATCAGGGGCGGGGTTTTTTTGTTGCCCGCCCCGACCAAGTAAGGAGGAAGCTATCATGAGCGAAGAAAACAAGTACACGTTTGAAAACGAGGAGTATCGCAAGACCTATTGGCACACCTGCTCCCACGTGCTGGCTCAGGCCGTCAAGCGCCTGTGGCCGGAGGTGAAGCTGGCCATCGGCCCGTCCATCGACGGCGGTTTTTACTACGATCTGGACGCACCCTTTGCCTTCACACAGGAGAATCTGGCCCAGATCGAGACGGAGATGCGGAAGATCTGCAAGGAGAAGCTGAAGCTGGAGCGCTTCGAGCTGCCCCGTGAGGAGGCATTGAAGTTCATGGAGGAGCGGGAGGAGCCCTACAAGGTGGAGCTCATCAACGACCTGCCCGCCGACGCCCACATCTCCTTTTATAAGCAGGGCGAGTTCACCGATCTGTGCGCCGGCCCCCATCTGGATTCCACCGGCCGCATCAAGGGCAACGGCATCAAGCTGACGGCCTGCAACGCCGCCTATTGGAGGGGCGACAGCAGCCGCCAGACCCTCCAGCGCATCTACGGCGTGGCCTTCCCCAAGAAGGAGGAGCTGGACGCCTACCTGAAGGAGCGGGAGGAGGCTCTGAAGCGGGATCACAACAAGCTGGGCCGTGAGCTGGAGTACTTCACCACCGTGGACTGCATCGGTCAGGGTCTGCCCATCCTGCTGCCCAAGGGCGCACGGGTCATCCAGCAGCTGCAGCGCTGGGTGGAGGACACCGAGGAGAAGGCCGGCTACCTGCTGACCAAGACCCCCCTGATGGCCAAGCGGGACCTGTATAAAATTTCCGGCCACTGGGATCACTATCTGGACGGTATGTTCGTGCTGGGCGACCCCTATGACGAGACGAAGGAGTGCTTTGCCCTGCGGCCCATGACCTGCCCCTTCCAGTATCAGGTGTATCTGAACCGCCAGCGCTCCTACCGTGACCTGCCCATGCGGCTGGGCGAGACGTCCACCCTGTTCCGCAACGAGGATTCCGGCGAGATGCACGGCCTGATCCGTGTGCGCCAGTTCACCATCTCCGAGGGCCATCTGGTGCTGCGTCCCGATCAGCTGGAGGAGGAGTTCAAGGGCTGCTTGGCGCTGGCCAAGTACTGCCTCGGCACCGTGGGTCTGCTGGATAAGTGTACCTTCCGGTTCTCCCAGTGGGATCCCGCCAACCCCAACAATAAGTACGAGGGTACGGCGGAGCAGTGGGATCACGCCCAGAGCACCATGGAGAAGATTTTGAAGGATCTGGACGTTCACTACTCCATCGGCATCGACGAGGCCGCCTTCTATGGCCCCAAGCTGGATATCCAGTATAAGAACGTGTACGGCAAGGAGGATACGCTGGTCACCATCCAGATCGATATGCTGCTGGCCGAGCGCTTCGGGATGTACTACATCGACGAAAACGGCAACAAGGCCCTGCCGTATATCATCCACCGTACCTCTCTGGGCTGCTACGAGCGGACGCTGGCCTACCTCATCGAGGAGTACGCCGGTGCGCTGCCCACCTGGATGATGCCGGAGCAGGTGCGCCTGCTGCCCATCACCGACCGGGCCGCCGACTACTGCGCCCAGCAGGCCCAGCAGCTGCGGCGCGAGGGCTTCCGGGTGGAGGTGGACAGCCGCAACGAGAAGATCGGCAAGAAGATCCGTGAGGCCACACTGGAGAAGATCCCCTATATGCTGGTGGTGGGCGACCGGGATATGGAGGCGGGTACCGTCTCCGTCCGTACCCGTACCGGCGAGGATCTGGGTGCCATGACCGTGGCGAGCTTCACCGCCATGCTCCACGAGGTGGTGGATCAGAAGCTGAAGAAGTAAGCCCCATCCGGGAATTTAGCGAAATGTGATAAAAAGAGCGGCGCACCAGTGTGAAGTGCCCCCAAAAGTTAGACAAAATAAGAATTAAGCGACCTGAACGGTCTGGATCCTGTACTGCACAGGGCTCAGACCGTTTAGTTTTCATTTGATTCTGTGGTTATTGTATTACGCAAAGGAATGTCCGCAGGTAACGGCAACGGCATCGTTCATCTGCGGCAAATCTCTCCATTCGCATGACCTCCCGTTCCTTTCTGTGATCACAGCAACAGGAGGATTAGCGGAAATCGAATGTGCAGATAGCAAAAAAAGCACCGTCTCGGAATCACTTCCAAGACGGCGCTTTTCTGTTGTGGATCAGAGCGAACACTTTACAGCGAAACCGCCGCTGAAGAAATAGGTGTTCGTCCAATACCTGTTTGATGGAGCAGGGGTCTCCAAGGATGAACACCCCTCTGATGCTCTGGTTTCGCCTTCAAAGGCCATTTCGATCGTATAGGTGCTTGCCTGCCGGAGGCGATGCAATGGTGCGCAGAATGTGCCGGCTTACGATGTTTTTCTTCATCGTAGACACTTTCTGAAAATCTTGGGTCAGCCCTTATCGGCGGACAGTGCCTTGTCGATTTGGGCTTGCAGTGCCTCCGCCTGCTTCGGTTCCGTAATAGCACCTACGATGGGGTCGCCCACGATATTGCCGTTGCGGTCGACCACATAGGTGGTGGGATAAGCAAAGATGTTGGCAGCAAACTTTCCCGCCTCACCATCGGAGTCAAAATACACATTCTGATAGGTGACGCCCTTCTTGGCCAGCACGTCCTTCGCCTCAGAAATCGCTGCCTCGTCGCCGCCCAGCGTGAAGGTGTTGACACCGATGAGTGCGCCGCCCTTCTCTGCGAGTTCCTTATTCAGCGCGTCCAGCTCGGCAAGCTCTCCCACGCAGGGATTGCAGGTGGTGAACCAGAAGTTCATCACGGTGACGGCGTTCTTGGAGAACAGGTCATCGCTCTTGACGGTGTTGCCGTTGAGGTCCTTGCCCTCGAAGGCGGGGAACTTCTGCGTCTTGCCGCTGTCGCCGGGTGTCGTGGGGCTGTCGGCAGGGATGCTGTCACCGTTGTCCGGGGCCTTGGGAGCCGCATCGGGGAACTTGGCCTCAATGGCGGCCAGGGTGCGCTCGATCTCCCGGATCTTCTCGCCGCCCTGACGCAGGATCTTCAGCTCGTCGGCGGTAAACTTGTCCTTGGCGGATTCAATGGTGTCCAGCAGGAAATCACCGTAGTTCTTGCCGTCCTCCTGCGTGGTCATGCCCTTGTCGGCGGACAGGAACACCTTCTCCCAAAGGGACTGGTTTTCCATCAGAATGGCATTCTCCTGATCCATCAGGTCCTTGTACATAGCGGCCGCCTCCTGGGCGTTCTTGGGCTCGCCGTCGGGCTTTGTCGTGTCGTCGCTGCCCTGTTTGCCGCAGGCGGCCAGAGACAGCACCAGCAGTGCTGCCAGCAGCAGTGTGATGATTTTCTTTACGTTCATTTTGTTTCCTCCGTTTTTAATTTATCTGCAGGTTTTACAGGTTCTTTTTTGCCGTCTCCAAAGCCGTAGCGGAAGCTGACGGCGTTGGTAGGACAGGCGCGGATGCACATCCCACAGCGGATGCACTCGGTATGGTTGGGCGTTTTTGTCACGTCCACATCCATTTTGCAGGCCTTGGCGCATTTCCCGCAGGAGACGCATTTGTTCCGATCCACCTTCATCTGGAAGAGGGATACCCGGTTGAACAGTGCGTAAAACGCTCCCAGCGGACAGAGCCACTTGCAGAAGGGGCGGTAGAATACCACGCTCAGCGCAATCACCGACAGCAGGATGCTGAATTTCCATGTAAACAGCTTTCCCAGCGCCGCCCGGATGCCGGAATTGGCAAGGGACAGCGGGATGGCTCCCTCCAGCACGCCTTGGGGGCAGAGGTATTTGCAGAAGAAGGGGTTTCCCATGCCAACATCGTTCACAAGGAACGCCGGCAGCAGGAAAACCATCACCAGCAGGACAGCGTATTTCAGATATGTCAGCGGCTTCAGCTTCTTTGTGGAAAGCTTCTTCGTGGGAATTTTATGCAGCAGTTCCTGAAACCAGCCAAAGGGGCACAGAAAACCGCAGATAAAGCGTCCCAGCAGGACTCCCAGCAAAATGAGAAAGCCTGTGATATAATAGGAAAAGCTGAACTTGGAAGAACCCACTACCGCCTGAAACGCCCCGATAGGACAAGCGCCGGAGGCTGCCGGGCAGGAGTAGCAATTCAGGCCGGGCACACATACGGTTTTCCCTGCGCCTTGATACAGTTTGCCCTTGAGAAAGTTCGGCAGATGCAGGTTGGTCAATAAAGCTGCCCCCGCCTGTATCCAGCCACGGAAGCGGGACAGTACCTGAGATACGCCGCGTTTTTTCTTACCCAATGCCCACACACTCCAGACACAATTTGATCGCTTTGCTCAGTACCGTCGCCGCCTCGCCCCGCCAGACACCGAAGCACAGCATGGCGGCTCCCGCTGCCAGCAGGATCACCTGGGCCGCCGCCTTTTTTACATGGCTCATTTTTCTCACCCTTTCCGATTTTCTGCCCCTATCATAGCGCAGGGGAGTTAAAGTCCCTGTTAAGAAGAAAAATTTAACACAAACCTTATCTGTTTTTGCTATAATTAAGAACAACGTGAACATGAAGAAATGTAAAAGGAGGGCTCTCATGCACCTTTTGGTTATTGAAGACGAACGCGCCTTGTGCGAAACCATCGTCCGCAGCCTGCGGCGGCTGGCCTACAGCGTGGACTACTGCTACGACGGGGAGAAGGCTCTGGAGCTTTTGGGCGTGGAGCGCTACGATCTGGTACTGCTTGATCTGAATCTGCCGAAAAAGGACGGCATGACAGTGCTGCGCACCCTGCGGCAGACCGACCGGGAGACAAAGGTGCTGATCCTCTCCGCCCGCAGCGAAGTGGAGGACAAGGTGCAGGGGCTGGATGCCGGGGCGAACGACTATCTGGCCAAGCCCTTCCACTTAGCTGAATTGGAGGCCCGCATCCGCAGCCTGACACTGCGGCAGTTCACCCAGCAGGATGTGCTGCTAAGCTGCGGAGGCCTGACCTTTGACACCCGCTCCCGTACCGCCACCGTCAACGGGCAGACACTGACGCTCACCCGGAAGGAAACGGGGATCCTGGAATACCTGATGGTGCATCAAGGCAGACCGGTAAGTCAGGAGGAGCTGATGGATCACGTTTGGGACAATAGCGTGGACAGCTTCAGCAATTCCATTCGCGTCCACATCTCCGCCTTGCGCAAAAAGCTCCGCACCGTGCTGGGCTATGACCCCATCCGCAACCGCATCGGCGAGGGCTATCTGATGGGAGGCGAGGAGGCATGAAGCGGCTTTCCCTGCAGTGGCGCATCACGCTGATGTCCGTCCTGCTCATCGGCATCACCTGCGTGACCATGAATTTGCTGCTGTGCTCCTCCGGTGTGTACTATATGAACACCATTGCGGACAGTTTACAAGGCGGCGGCACGGCGATCCTGAATGATGGCGGAGCGGAGAGCTTTGACCCGCAGCTCATAGCGCCCAACGAGGAGTTGACCATCGTCGTCGATGGGGCGCAGGGGCGCTTCCGCACCACCAACTGGTACATCACAGCGGCGGTAACGCTGCTCAGCGGCATCCTCGCCTATTTTGTCAGCGGACGCGCCCTCAAGCCCCTTCGCAGCTTTGCCTCGCAGGTGGAGCAGGTGCAGCTGAACAATCTTGCCGATATGAGGATCGATGAAGACGCCATTTCGGAGTTCCGGCAGCTGAGCCGCTCGTTCAACCAGATGCTGGAGCGGCTGAACAACGCCTTTGCCGCCCAGCGGCAGTTCACCGGCAACGCCGCCCACGAGCTGCGCACGCCGCTGGCGCTGATGCAGGCGCAGCTGGAGCTGTTTTCCGCAGAGCATCCGGATATGCGACCGGCGACGGCGGAGTTCCTCACGCTTTTGCGTGAGCAGACGGAACGGCTGATACAGATGACCAAGACGCTGCTGGAGATGAGCAATTTGCAGCAGGTGGCACGGAACGAGCGGATCCAGCTCGCTCCCATGATCGAGGAGATCTTCACAGATCTTGCGCCGCTCTCAGATAAGTTCGGCGTCACGCTGACGGCGGAGGGCGACGGTATTATGACCGGCAGCGATGCACTGATCTACCGGCTGATCTTCAACCTGACGGAGAATGCTGTCAAGTACAACCGACCCGGCGGTTCGGTGTGGGTCCGCGTCACGCAGAAGACGGAAAAGCTCCTGATCTGCGTTTCCGACACCGGCTACGGCATTCCGGAGGAGTATCGGCGGAGCATCTTCCAGCCCTTCTTCCGGGTGGATAAGTCCCGCAGCCGGGAGTACGGCGGCGCAGGGTTGGGGCTTTCGCTGGTGTGGGAGATCACCAATCTCCACGGCGGCTGCGTCCGGGTAGAGGAGAGCTCAGATAAGGGAACCACCATTGCGGTGGAGCTGCCGGCAGGGGCGGAAACCGAGCCCTCCGGTGCGGATATATCATAATGACCCTTGGCTGTTTAACGATTACAACGGCATAGAAAGCTGCAATCCTCCTAAAACGAACGAAATCCCGCCGCAGAATCGCTCTGCGGCGGGGTTCGTTTATGCTCAAAAACGGCAAAAGTCTTGATTTCAAGCGGCTTTCGGGCATAGAAAAAGTCCACCGTAATTCTATCAAAATTACGGTGGACTTATGGTAAATAGCCTTAACTTTAATAGAATGCACCCCCAGACGCTTAGGGGGTGCATTTACTATTTAAGGGAAAGTAGTGATTTTTATCGTTGCTCTTTACTTACGGCACAGGCAAGAATACACATAGTCATCGACCACGAAGAATTTCGGAAAAGTATCCTTTTAAGAAATGCCGATACTCCGGATGATCGGATGCGTTCTCATATTCTTCCAAAATAGTCTTTTTGCTCCATGCTTTCATTTTATCATTCATTTCTTCATATCGGATAATCGTAAGCAGACCTTCTCGTTCCGCCTGTAAAATTGCTTCATAGGCATCTGGGATAAACTCCACACCGGATATATCGACCGGTATGCTACTGGTAGCAACATCCGGTATTGGAACCGAAAAACCGGAATCTGAAATTGTCTCAGCAGAATAAATATAACCGGATACGCCTTTGTATGTGCTTATCAGAGCATTGGGATAATACTCTTCCAACCGTTGGCGCCCATCTTTACCAAAACCATACGGCCCCCATTTTTGGCATTTTCCATCATAAGAAAAGCCGGTTTCCACGCAATACTTTTCAATGGAATTGCTCAAATAGACCAATACGTTTTCTCTTTTTGTGGAAAAATAAACCAAAGGAATACCATGATTCGAGCTCTGTGGCGTTAGCTGTGTAATACCCTTAACAGATGATGCGTGATAGTACATTAGCTTTCTTTCCTCCTAACGTAATTTATTCCAAGCTTTTCGACGGTGTACAGGTACTCGGAGAATTCTCGCATAGGCATATCTTCATTTTAGCAGGTAACCAGAGCCTAAACAATAGAAAAACGCCACCGTAATTCTATCAAAATTACGGTGGACTTATGGCAAAGAACCGTAATTTTGATAGAAATCCGTCAAGGGGGTGCAATTACGGTTTGGAGGGGGGTGCATTTTTGATTTTAGGGGGTGCAACCACAGCTTTAGGGGGTGCATTACTCTACCCGTGGGGACAGCAATAAACCGCAGGCGTTGAAACCTGCGGTCTTTTCATTTTGTTGGGACTCACGCCTCGATTTCTGTGCCGCCCTGGAATTTGAAGGTCATCCGTCCGTCGGCGTGGACGGTTATCGTGTCGATAATGGTGAGCCAGAGCTTTTCGTCAAACTCGGTGAGGGCATCCAATTCCTGCACCTCAAACATAAACGCTCCGATGGCTTCTGCCTGGGCTTCCCGTGCAGCTTTTGTAGTGCGGAGCTGTTCGAGCCGTGCCTTGGCTTTTTCATACCGCTCTACAAACCCATTGTACCGGGCGGCGTATTCTTCCTGGTTCTGTGCCGTCTGTGAATTTTCCGCAATGCAACGCTTTGTCAATTCGGTTACAACCTCGATTTCCTCAAGCTGACTCTCGATTTCTGTATCAATGCCTGTACAGTCTGTCAGGGTGGCTTGCATCAATCGGCAATCCTCAAGGATGTTGTCTTTGCTTTCGATGATAGTGTTAAGGGCGGTCACGAACCGCGCTTTAATGGTTTCCTCGTCCAGATGCGGCGTTTCGCATTTGTGCTCACCCTTGAATTTGCCGTTGCATTGCCAGATGACCCTGCGGTATTTTGAGGTCGAGTTCCAGACTTTCGAGCCAAAGTAGGAGCCGCAGTCCCCGCAGACGATGCGGGAAGAAAAAATGCTCTTTCCGCTGTACTGGCGGCTGATCTGCTTGCGCCGCGCAAGCTCCGTCTGAACTTTGTCGAACTCTTCCGGCGTAATTATCGGCTCATGGCTGTGTTCCACATAATACTGCGGCACCTCGCCCTCATTGACCTTCCTCTTTTTTGTGAGGAAATCGACCGTGAAGCATTTCTGAAGGAGTGCAGCGCCCTTGTATTTCTCGTTTTGAAGGATGCTTTCCACTGTACTGGTCTGCCAGCGTTGTTTTCTCGATGGAGTCGGAATCCCATCTGCTGTCAGTTCCTTTGCAATGGCCCCCGGCGTCAACCCCTCCATGAATCGAGTATAAATCCGGCGGACAACGATTGCCTCCTCCGGAACGACTTCTGGAAAACCGTCCGCTCCTTTGCGATAGCCGAGGAACTGCTTGTATGGGAGGTTGACCTTTCCATCGGCAAACCGTTTTCTCTGTCCCCAGGTAACATTCTCGGATATAGAGCGGCTTTCTTCCTGTGCCAAGCTCGACATGATGGTGAGCAGCAGTTCGCCCTTGCCGTCAAAGGTGTAGATGTTCTCTTTTTCGAAGTAGACTTCTACGCCTTTTTCTTTCAGTTTGCGGATGGTAACCAGGCTGTCAACCGTGTTTCGGGCGAAGCGGCTGACCGACTTTGTGACGATGAGGTCGATTTTACCGGACATGGCATCGGCGATCATTTCATTAAAGCCGATGCGATGCTTGGTATTCGTGCCAGAAATGCCCTCGTCGGTATATACCTTTACGAACTCCCATTCGGGATTGTGTTTGATGTATTGCGTGTAGTAATCCACCTGCGCCTCGTAGCTGGTGAACTGCTCATCGCTGTCTGTGGACACTCTTGCGTATCCTGCGACCCGCCGTTTTTGTACAGTCACCCTGGAAAGGTGCGTCAGCGGATTGATGGTCGGCGGAATGACTGTGACCGACCGTGCTGCTGTTCTGTTCATTCCTTTTTCCTCCTTGCCTGTAATGCCCACTGTCGTGCTTTTTCCTTCATTTCAGGCGTCCAGCTTTCTGCTCTGGAGCGGTCTGTCCACCGTTTAACGATTTCAGAACCGTCGTCCATGCAGAACACCACCATATTGCTTTTCTCTGCTCTGATTGCCGTTATTTTGCTTCTGACCATATCGGTGTCAAAGCTTACTGCGCCCAACACCTCGCAGGTGAGGACTTCGAGCGTTTCTTCTGGAATCCGCTTAGCGGCACATTCGGATTTTCCTTTTGTCTGGAATGTAGTGCAATTCCAGTAGTGTTTTTTGCGGTAAGTTACGCGCTTATAGGTATTGCCGCATAGTCCGCAGTGAATCAGCCCCGAAAAAACTGAACGAGTCGGTTTCTTGCGGTTGGCAGCCTGCTGCGCCAGCATTCTGAGTCGCTCCTGTGCCTTATCAAATGTTGCCTGGTCTATGATTGGATCATGCGTTCCCTCGGCATAGTACATCGGAAGCTCTCCTCGATTGGGTAACAGTTTCTTTTCAATGTGGTTGTTGCGGTATCGCTTTTGCAGGAGTGCATTGCCGAGGTACTTTTCATTGGATAAGGTATTCCGCATCCGCTCCGCACACCATGTGCCGCCGAGAACGCCTTTATGTCCTCTGGCATCAAGGTCACGGCAGATGGAACTCATGCTCTCGCCGCCGTTGAACCGTGCAAATATCTCTCGGACGATGGCAGCGTCCTTCTCATTCACCTGAATGCCGCCCGGTGTGATGTCATAGCCGAACAAAAAGCGGAGGTTGATGATTTCTCCGTTTTCAAAGGCTTTTCGGACACGCCATTTCTGATTTTCACTGGCTGACAAACTCTCTTCCTGTGCGTAGGACGCCAGGATGGTCATCATCAGCTCACCGTCCGCGCTCATGGTGTGGATGTGTTGCTCTTCAAAGAACACATCTACGCCCAGGCTTTTCAGCTCTCGGACAGTCTGAAGAAGCGTCACCGTATTTCTGGCGAAACGGGATATGCTCTTCGTAATAACAAGATCGATGTTCCCTTGGCGGCACTCCTCAATCATGTGCTGAAACCCGGCTCGTTCTCTTTTTGTGCCGGTCACAGCCTCATCGCTGTAAACGCCGCAGTACATCCACCCGTTGTGGCTCTGAATCATTTTACTGTAATAACTGACTTGAGCGGACAATGAATGTAACATAGCATCCTTTCCTGTGGAAACACGGGCATAAGCGCAAACACGCAAAGCTCTCGGCTGTGCGGGAATTAGGGCATCGACCCTTTCTACGACTCTCTTCATGTGGTTCACCTCCCTTTGGTGTGTGACATATTACCTCTAAAAGCACGATATATCCAGCAATTTCAGCGGAATATACTACACGAAGATATGCCGTATTTCTCGGCTATCATTGTATCGATCTTAGCGTACTCTTTGGCTGATATCAGCCCCTTGGAACGCATACTCCGGGCGAGCGCCATCGCCATCTGGTAGGCAAACAGACGCTTATCGTATTCACTCATGGTCGGCCTTCTTCCTGCGAAATTTCAAATAGCAGTCACGGGAGCAGAACACCCGATGGCTGTTGCCATAGCTTTCAAACTGCTTCCCGCAATGTCGGCAAGCGAGTGTGTAGTACGCTTTTCGCTGCACTCTTTCGGGATGTGCGTTCCACCACGCCATTCGGCAAGCATCGGAGCAGAACATCCTTTTCCGTTTATGCGGTGTCTGCTCAAGCGGAGCCAGGCAGTTTCGACACAGGGCATTTGAGCTCGGTGGCTCTTTGATCTGCACAGGATGCCTGGCGCAAAAGGACTTTACTGTGTTTAGCGGTAGCCCTGTTATAGCGGATATTTTCTTATATCCGTAGCCCTGGTGTTGGAGTTCCACAATTCGTGAGCGTTCCGTGTCTGTCATAGTGATTGATACCTCATTCCTGAGAAATAGCGTTTCTCGCTATACCCAGAGAAAAGGCACTTTTGTCAGGGTAAAATGGGCAAAAAAATAACGCCCTCCACGGAAAAATCCGCAGAGGGCGTGTGATAGGTTCGGTTTACTTGTTCGGAATCTTCAGCTTCATGCCGCTGTAGATGACATTGCTTTTCAGCCCGTTCAGGCTGACGATTTCCTTATAGCGGCTGCCGTTGCCGAGATACTTCTTGGCGATTGCCCAGAGGGTGTCACCATGCACCACGGTGTGGATGCGGTAAT